>Ga0116227_10004750_pt1 | contig 29306 bp, 23 predicted proteins | sample S1TSphgellanicum_FD_89693 | JGI IMG/M metagenome (GOLD analysis project Ga0116227, IMG submission 89693) | Host-associated microbial communities from peat moss isolated from Minnesota, USA - S1T2_Fb - Sphagnum magellanicum MG | ecosystem: Host-associated > Plants > Peat moss > Unclassified... | reverse complement strand
TTATGGCAGCCAACCCTGAACGTACTTGCTTTGTGGCCGGAGCAATTGGCCCCACCAACAGAACACTATCGATCTCTCCTGATGTAAATGATCCAGGTTTTAGGGCCATTACCTTTGACGAGCTTGTAGATGCTTACGATCAGCAGGTTCGTGGATTGGTGGATGGCGGTGCCGACCTACTCTTGATTGAAACTATTTTTGATACTTTGAATGCCAAGGCTGCCATATTTTCGATCAAAAAATATGAAGCAGAAATTGGCCGGAAAATAGAGATCATGATTTCAGGCACCATTACTGATGCCTCAGGAAGAACACTTAGCGGACAAACTGCCGAGGCTTTTCTGAACTCTGTAATCCATGCCAATCCAATCAGCATTGGTTTTAACTGCGCACTCGGCGCCAAAGACATGCGCCCTCACATTGAGGAACTTTCGGCAAAAGCCCCGTGCTATGTATCAGCTTATCCAAATGCCGGTTTGCCAAACGAATTTGGCGCTTATGATGAAATGCCGCACGAAACCGCTCATTTGGTGGAAGATTTTATTCAACATGGCTTTGTAAATATTGTAGGCGGCTGTTGCGGAACCACACCAGAACATATTGGCTGTATTGCCGAGAAAGCGAAAAATATAGCCCCGCGTAAAATTCCATATCTGGAACCTTACATGCGCTTAAGTGGTCTGGAGCCTGTAACCATTACACCGGATAGCATCTTTGTAAACATTGGCGAGCGGACCAATATTACTGGATCTCCGAAATTCTCTAAGTTAATTTTAAGTGGGGATTTTGAAGCGGCACTAACTGTTGCCCGTCAACAGGTTGAAGGTGGAGCACAGATCATTGACGTAAACATGGATGAAGGGATGATTGATTCCGAAGCATCAATGACCAAATTCCTGAATCTGATCGCTTCTGAACCAGACATCTCCAAATTACCCATCATGGTGGATTCATCGAAATGGACGGTCATTGAAGCTGGATTAAAATGTTTGCAGGGAAAAGGCATCGTAAACTCCATTTCCCTGAAAGAGGGTGAAGATAAATTCAGGGAAAGTGCCCGAAAAATCATGACTTACGGTGCTGCAGTAGTGGTGATGGCGTTTGACGAACTGGGACAGGCAGATAATTTTGAAAGAAGAAAGGAGATTTGTAAAAGATCTTACGATATTTTGGTAGATGAGATCGGTTTCCCGGCTCAGGATATCATTTTTGACCCAAATATCCTGACTGTGGCAACAGGTCTGGAAGAACACAACAACTATGCCGTTGATTTTATCAATGCAACCCGCTGGATTAAAGAAAACCTGCCACATGCCAAAGTAAGCGGCGGGGTATCCAACATTTCCTTCTCTTTCAGAGGAAACAATACGGTCCGCGAAGCCATGCACTCCGCCTTTTTATACCATGCCATCCAGGCTGGTTTAGATATGGGTATTGTTAACGCAGGAATGCTGGAGGTTTACCAGGAAATTCCACCTGAATTACTGGTACTCGTAGAGGATGTATTGCTAAACCGAAGAGATGATGCTACAGAGCGACTGGTTGAATTTGCCGATACCATTAAGACCAAAGGCAAAGAAATTGTAAGAGACGAGGAATGGCGCAAAAATTCAGTAGAAGAAAGACTATCACATTCCCTGGTTAAAGGGATTATTGAATACCTGGATGCCGATGTTGAAGAAGCACGCCAAAAATATGCCAGGCCGATACAAGTAATTGAAGGACCTTTAATGGATGGAATGAACATAGTGGGCGACTTATTTGGCGCCGGAAAAATGTTCTTACCTCAGGTGGTAAAATCAGCACGGGTAATGAAAAAAGCCGTTGCCTACCTCCTCCCATTCATTGAACAGGAGAAACTAGACAATCCAGATCAGGACCAGAACTCTTCGGCAGGCAGAATATTAATGGCTACGGTAAAAGGTGATGTACATGACATCGGAAAAAATATTGTAGGCGTAGTTTTGGCTTGCAATAACTTTGAAATTGTAGATATGGGCGTAATGGTTCCTGCCCAGGACATCATTAAAAAAGCCAAAGAAATCAACGCGGATATCATTGGTTTAAGTGGATTGATTACGCCTTCCTTAGATGAGATGGTCCATTTTGCGAAGGAAATGGAACGGGAAGGATTCACCATCCCATTGATGATCGGAGGTGCTACTACCTCCAGGATCCATGCGGCTGTAAAGGTAGCGCCAAATTATTCCGGGCCAGCAATTCATGTTTTAGATGCCTCAAGAAGTGTAACCGTAGCCAGTACTCTGATGAACCAGGATATGCGCGAGGAATATATTGCCGGAATTCGAGCTGAATACGACAAAGCACGCGAAGCCCATTTGAGCAAACGTTCGGATAAACGTTTCAAAACGCTGGAGGAAGCCAGAAAAGACAATTTCAAAATTGATCCTGCCCTGGTCGCTCCAGCACCTACATTTACCGGAACACGGGTATTTGAAAGTTATCCTTTGGAAGAACTCGTGCCTTATATTGACTGGACGCCATTTTTCCAAACCTGGGAGCTGCGTGGCAGTTACCCGAGGATATTGGAAGACAAGTCCGTTGGTGATGAAGCAAGAAAGCTATTTGATGATGCCCAAGCCTTGCTAAAACGCATTGTGGAAGAGAAATTATTAACCGCCAAAGCAGTCATTGGTTTTTGGCCTGCACAAGCAGTTGGCGACGATATTGTCTTAGATGTTGAAGGTAAAGAAGTAGTCATCCACACTTTACGCCAGCAAGCAGAGAAAGTAGATGGGCAGCCTTATTATGCTTTATCTGATTTTATTGTACAACAAGGAACTGGAATTCCTGATTATTTTGGTGGCTTTGCACTGACAACCGGCATTGGTTGTGATGAACTGGTTGCTGAATTTGAAGCAGTATATGACGATTATAACAGCATTATGGCGAAAGCCCTTGCCGACAGGTTAGCAGAGGCTTTTGCCGAAAAAATGCATGAACTGGTACGAAAAGAATATTGGGCTTATGCCAAAGACGAAAATCTGACTAACGAGGCCTTAATTAAGGAAGAATATGCAGGCATCAGACCTGCCCCAGGTTATCCGGCATGCCCGGAACATACAGAAAAAGGCACTTTATTTGAATTGCTGGATGCTGAAAACAGAATTGGACTTCGGCTAACCGAAAGCTACGCCATGTATCCTACTGCGGCAGTAAGCGGTTTTTACTTTGCACACCCACAATCCAGGTACTTTGGTCTGGGTAAAATCACCAAAGACCAGATCGAAGATTACGCAATACGCAAAAACATGCCAATAGAAGAAGTTGAAAGATGGCTGAGTCCAAATTTAGCTTATTAAGAGCACCACCTCAATCACCAAACCAAGAATACAAAACCAATACGAATGAAAATTATAGACCATATCAATAACGCAAAAGGTAAAACCCTATTTTCTTTTGAACTGTTACCACCGATCAAAGGACAAAGCATCAAAGGCATATTTGACGCTATTGATCCTTTGATGGAGTTCAAACCGCCATTTATTGATGTCACCTATCTACGCGAAGATTATATTTATAAACAGCATACCAATGGTTTATTGGAAAAAGTAGCTTACCGTAAACGTCCAAGTACTGTGGCTACTTGTGCTGCCATCATGAACAAGTACAAAGTGGATGCCGTTCCACACTTAATTTGTGGGGGATTCACAAAAGACGAAACGGAAAATGCTCTAATAGACCTGCAATTTTTAGGTATCGATAATGTATTGGTTTTACGTGGAGATGCCAGAAAAAGCGACAATGCTTTTATACCAACCCCAAACGGGCATGCTTTTGCCTCAGAATTGCTCCAGCATGTGGTAAACATGAACAATGGCAAATACCTGCATGATGATATTGAAAATAATGAAAAAACAGATTTCTGCATTGGCGTTGCCGGTTATCCGGAGAAACATTTCGAATCCCCTAACCTGGATACCGATTTCAAATGGCTCAAACACAAAGTAGATTCGGGTGCTGATTTCATTGTAACTCAAATGTTTTTTGAGAATCAGAAATACAAAGCTTTTGTTGATAAATGCCGTGCAAATGGCATCAATGTCCCAATTATACCCGGACTCAAGCCAATTACCAGCACCAAGCAACTGATCAGTTTACCGAAAATCTTCCACCTGGATATTCCATTGGAACTGAGCGAAGCCATACAGGCTTGCAAATCAGAGAAAGATGCCAAGGAAATAGGGATTGAATGGATGATCAACCAATGTAAAGAACTTAAAGAAATGGGTGCACCTGTATTACATTTTTATACAATGGGTAATCCAGAGCCAACTAAAAGAATAGCAAAAGCCGTATTTTAGTATTTTTCTGGAATACTCTTTGTACCTTGAATATTCTTTAATCATAAAAAAACACAAATGAAAAGGTTGATGCTATTTACAGTGTTTATTGCCAGCGCTTTAACGGCTTGTACAACGATAAAATCGGGATCTGTAAGTAACGGCGCTTTATCTCAATTGAGCGGAACCTGGGAGTTAAACTACATCTCCGGGCCAAGAATAGCATTTAATGGTTTATACCCCGGCAAAAAGCCGACCATCAAGTTTGAAGTAACAGAGAAACGGTTTAGCGGAAATACCAGCTGCAACTCTTATTCAGGGATATTGATTGCGGATGATAGCTCGATTAATTTCACCAAACCTTTTGCAATCACTAAAATGGCTTGCCCTGGTGAAGGTGAGGGTACTTTTCTAGAGATGTTACGAAAAGCCAGTTCTTACTCCGTAACAGCAGATAGCACATTAAACTTCTTGATGGGAGATATCGCCATCATGCGCTTCCACAAGAAATAGCGTATCGGTATTCAGACATTAAAACCATCATTACGAGGCAGGAAGCGATCTCCCAGTTAGCCTGAGATTGCTTCCTGCCTCGTAGTAATGAAACGGAATTGACCTTATGAAAATTGGCTAATACCGGTTCAGATACTTTTTAAAAGAATCGAAATTAGCGTCCATTTCAGTGGAATGTTGTTCCTTAGTAGCCAGACTTTTCACCTGTTCTGGAATTTCAATCTTCGCCTTGATCGATTCAGGAAACACATCAGGAAATTTGCAGGCATGGGCTGTAGATAAAAACACGCCTTCAAAATCTTCATTAGCATGCTCCTTGCGGTAATCCTGCAAGGCCAACCACGCAATTGCAGTATGCGGACAAGCAATATAGTTTAAGTCTTCGTATAGGCGGTTCATGCCCACCAAAGTCTGCTGATCCGTATACACATAACTCTTTAGCACTTGCTGTAACCCCGCTTTGTCGTTGTTAAACAAGTCCATAATGCGCACCCAATTACTTGGTGCTCCTACATCCATAGCATTGGCATAAGTCTGTACCGAAGGCCTGGTTTCGTAAATACCCGTTTCGAGGAAACGTGGTACGGTATCATTCACATTGGTAGCAGCAATAAACTGTTTCACTGGAAGCCCCATTTTGTAAGCAAGTAATCCCGCAGCAATGTTACCGAAGTTGCCACTAGGAACCACAAACACCAGGTCTTTTTTTCCCACTTTAAGCAATTGCGCATAAGCATTGAAATAATAAAACGTTTGTGGAATTAACCTGGAGATATTGATCGAATTGGCAGAGGTTAACCGCAGCTTTTCATTCAAGTCAGCATCAGAAAAAGCTTGTTTCACCAGTGCCTGGCAATCGTCAAACGTACCATCCACTTCGATGGCATGAATATTTTGTCCGTTGGTACACAACTGCAGCTCCTGAATATCACTCACCTTTCCTTTTGGATAAAGGATGGTTACGCGGGTGTTAGCTACGCCCAGGAAACCCAAAGCCACTGCACCACCAGTATCACCGGAAGTAGCCACCAGCACATCAAGGGTTTTCTCATTGTCTTTTAAAAAGTAGGCCATAATGCGGCTCATGAACCTAGCGCCAAAATCTTTAAAAGCCAATGAGGGGCCGTGGAACAGTTCAAGTACGTATTCATGTTCCTTAAGCTGCACAACCGGGGCTTCGAAATTAATGGCATCATCAATGATATTTTTCAGATCTTCGGCGGGAATGGAATCACCAAGTAAGGTTGAAGCAACCTTGAAAGCAATTTGAGGCATGCTGTACTGATCCAGATGCTGAATAAATTGCGCATCCAGTTGTGGAATCTCAACAGGCATGTACAAGCCATGATCCAGGGGCATGCTGTTAAAAACAGCAGTAGGAAAATCTACGTTTAGGTTATGGTTATTGGTACTGTATAATTTCATGTGGTTTAGTCTAAAATTACTGGTCCTTTTTTATTTACTTCAGACACAAAGGCCAGACTGTTGATCGCTAGTTTTTGTAAGTGTTGCTGTAGTTTTTGAGTAATCGCTTCTGCAGTTCCCCGGTCTTTGGTTAAAGCAAAAACAGAAGGCCCCGAACCAGAAATTCCAAAGCCGATGGCACCAGTTTCCATAGCCAATGTCCGCAGGTTATAGAAATCGGGGATCAGAATGGAACGTGTCGGTTCTACTAAGACATCCTTCATGCTATTACCGATCAGTTCAAAATCATTCATAAACAAGCCGCTAACTAATCCAGCTACATTTCCCCATTGGGTAACTGCATCTTTTAACAATACCTTAGAACGGATCATCTGGCGCGCATCTTTGGTAGGCACATCAACTTCTGGATATACAATGGCTGCATGCATGCCTTTTGGACAAGGCAAACTGATGATATCTAGTGGTTCATAACTTCTGATCAATACAAAGCCTCCCATTAAAGCTGGGGCAACATTATCGGCATGGCCATAACCGCAGGCCAATTCCTCTCCTTTCATGGCAAAGGGAACCAGTTCTTTATTGGTCAGCAAATTATCCAGGAGCGTATTGATGGCAAATAAGCCACCTACTGTACTGGCGGAGCTGGAACCCAGACCACTGCCTATCGGCATTTTTTTATGGAGTTCAATTTCAACCCCCACGTCCGATCTGCCAACATGGTTCAGATAATGCTTAACCACTGCACTAACGGTATTTTGATCCGGATCTAAAGGCAAACGCCCCTCATCTCCGGTAATCTTCAAAAGAGACACTCCTGGTTTAGCGCTCAGGCGCATGATCACCTCATCTCCAGGCTCATCAACGGCAAAACCCAACACATCATAACCGCACACGACATTGGCCACTGTGGCCGGGGCAAATACTTTTACTGATTTCATCTTTTTCCTACGTTTATGATGTCGGCAAATACACCTGCGGCAGTTACTTCGGCGGCAGCTCCCGGACCTTCGATAACCAAAGGACGTTCCTTATAACGATCGGTAGTAAACGAAATGATGTTATCACTGCCCGAAAGCATGTAAAATGGATGACTATCATCAACCATTTGAAGGGTGATAGCCACCTTACCTTTTTCCAGTTTACCTATATATCTCAATACTTTATGACCAGCTGCAGCTTCCTGTTTCAGATGCTCAAAAAACGAAGCATTGTTTTCCAGCTCCTGATAAAAATCAGCTACAGATGCGGCATTTAGCGCAGCTTCAGGAAGCATGCTTTCTATGGTTACATCGCGTTCTTCTAAAGCGTAACCGGCATCACGGGCAAGAATCAGCATTTTACGCATAAAATCCTTACCGTTCAGGTCATCTCTGGGATCGGGCTCGGTATAACCTTTGTCCTGCGCTTCTTTAACTACTTCATGGAACAGACGATCACCTTTAAAGCTGTTGAAGATATAGGAAATGGTACCGGATAAGATGGCTTCGATGCTGACAATGCGATCTCCACTCATCATCAGATCTTTCAGGGTACGGATAATCGGTAGCCCTGCCCCCACATTGGTTTCGTAATAAAAATCTACGCCATGCTTTCTAGCCGCTTCTTTAAAGGCCACATATTGTTCATATTCTGCAGAGTTCCCAATTTTATTGCAGGTAACTACAGAAATGCTCGACTGCAGGATATCACGGTAAAATTGAATTGGGTTATGGCTGGCCGTATTGTCCACAAACACACAGTTTGGCAGGTTCATGGCTTTCATCTTTTTGACAAAGTCCGATAGCTCTGCTGGCTCGCCGTGAGCTTCCAGATGGGCTTCCCAATTCTCCAGATCAATACCTTCGGCATTTAGATACATTTTACGGGTATTGCTTAGCCCCATTACTTTAACCTGCAGGTCGTTATTCTTAGCCAGAAACGGCATTTGGTGTTGTAACTGAGCAAATAGGGTCTTTCCAATGTTTCCAGTACCCAGACAAAACACATGTAAGGTCTTTTTAAGGTCGGCATAAAAGGCATCATGTACCGCATTTACCGCTTTAGACAGATCAGAATGAGATATGATCACCGAAATATTGTATTCTGACGATCCTTGTGCAATGGCACGGATGTTAACACCATTACGACCTAAAGCGCCGAATAAACGGCCAGAGATCCCTGGGGTACGTTTCATGTTTTCGCCCACGATAGCCACTATAGATAGTCCGTTTTCCACTTCCGGATATTCAAGTTTACGTGCCTGCAGCTCCAACTCAAATTCTTTATTGATTAAGGCCAGTGCTTTCAAAGCATCCGAAGGTTTAACAGCAAAGGTGATGCTATGCTCTGATGAAGATTGGGTGATCAGCACCACATTGACCTGTTCCCGGGATAACAAAGAAAACAAGCGGCCACTAAATCCGGCTTTGCCAACCATTCCACTGCCCGAAAGGTTCAGAATACTAATTTCATCAATGGATGAAATCCCCTTGATTGGCAAATTGGAGGCCTGTGCCCCGTGTTTGATGTAAGTACCTGCAAAATCAACATTAAAGGTGTTTTTTATCACAATGGGAATGCGTTTTAAAAACGCGGGTGTCATGGTTGGTGGATAAATCACCTTAGCACCGAAATAAGAAAGCTCCATCGCTTCGGTATAGCTCAGCTCTGGTAAAGAGAAGGCTTTCTTCACAATACGCGGATCGGCTGTAAGCATCCCATCCACATCAGTCCAGATCTGGATTTCGGCAGCATTTAAAGCCGCACCCCAGATCGCTGCAGTATAGTCACTACCACCACGACCTAATGTGGTCACACGTCCCTCTTCATTGCTGGAGATAAAGCCGGTAACAAATAATATTTTATCGGTATTGGACTGGTAAAAGTCCTGAATTAAGATTTCAGTCAATTGCGTATTGACTTTGGCCTGACCGAAATTACTATCGGTTTTGATGAGTTCAGAGCCATCTACATAGGTCGCATTGGTAAAATGTTGCCTGGCAATGTGACTCACCATCAGATTAGAACAACGCTCACCATAGCTCAAAATCAGGTCTTTGGTTTGAAGAGTCAACTCGCGCAGGTTGTAAACAGACTGGAGGATATCTTCGAGTTCATTAAAATAGATTTTAAGCTTGGTTAATACGGGGTTTTGAGCACCTGCAGGCAGTAAAGCCCGGATGACATCAAAGTGTTTTTTCTCTACTTTCTTGAGTTCGTCAACATAATCCCCCGAGTCTCTTGCAGCTTCGGCCATGGCCAACAGGGAGTTGGTTACGCCCCCCATGGCAGACAAGACGACGATCGGATTTTCCGCTCCTTTTTCTTGCTTCAGGATATCAATCAGCGCTTTGATGCTCTCTACAGAACCTACTGATGTGCCTCCAAATTTTAAAATATTCATAGTTTTTGGTTAAAAAAAAGCGCCTTCCCTGGTTAGAGGAAGGCGCTTTTTGTGGTTTTTATATTTTTAATTTTTTACCCCACTAGCTTACCTTCCTCCGTGCTGCGCCGGTGGTTGTGGTAATCGTAGTAATGGTTGAATAATTGTACATTGTATATTTTACACTTATGGTCCTGTGGCGTAAAGTAATGACATATTTTTCTAATTAACAAATGATTGCAAAAATATTTATGTGATTATTAAAAATTTATCGACAGAACGGCTAAATTCACATAAATAACGAAGCTTTTCCCTAAAAATGTTAATGCCCTACAAAGCATAATTACGCTAAAACAATTTCTTACCTTTACAACATCAATATGCAAGGATTAGTTATAAAATCAACAGGAAGCTGGTACCAGGTACACGGATCGAATGGCGTCGATTACGATTGCAGGATTAAAGGAAAATTCAGGATCAAAGGCATTCAAACGACCAATCCAATTGCTGTTGGCGACCAGGTAGAATTTGAACTGGAACCCAATTCAGCTAAAGGCGTGATCAATAAACTACGTGAGCGACGGAATTACATTATCCGTAAATCGATCAACCTGTCTAAACAGGCACAGATTATCGCAGCTAATCTGGATCAGGCATTTTTGGTGGTTACACTCGCCTCGCCCCGCACCTCATTGGGGTTTATAGACCGCTTTCTGGCTACCGCCGAAGCTTATGATATTCCCGCTACGCTGATCTTTAACAAGCTAGATTTGTTTAATGAAGATGGCTTAGCAGTATTAGATGCCTATAAAAGCATTTATGAAAACATCGGCTATCCTTGCTATGCAGTGTCTGCATTGGAGGGCACTAATATCCCACTGATCATAGCATTACTAAAAGATAAAACCACCTTGTTTTCCGGTCATTCAGGCGTTGGAAAATCTAGTTTGATTAATGTTTTGCTTCCTGGACACAACATCAAAACCGGCGAGATTTCGGAATCCAGCGACAAGGGCCAGCACACCACAACTTTTGCTGAAATGCATGCGCTGCCCTTTGGCGGATATTTAATTGATACGCCAGGCATCAGAGAGCTGGGAATCTTTGACATCAGACCAGAAGAACTGGGTCATTATTTCAGGGAAATGCGTGCCCTCATGAATCAATGCCGGTTTAACAATTGCCGACACGTAAATGAACCTGGGTGTGCTGTAATTAAAGCCGTTGAAGAAGGCGAAATAGAACTTAGCAGGTATGAAAGTTACCTAAGTATTTTTCATGGTAACGAAACCAGGGCCTAAGTATTGTAACATTATGAGCACGTTATGAGAGCAGTTATCCAAAGAGTTACCGAGGCCAGTTGCAAGGTAAACGGTGATGTAACTGGAAAAATTGGAATTGGATTTATGATTTTACTGGGTATTGAAGACGCAGATACTACTGAAGACCTGAAATGGCTTGCCAGTAAAATTACCAGCATGCGGATATTTGGCGATGCACAAGGTCTGATGAACAAAGCCTTGACTGATAATGGTGGTGATATTTTATTAATCAGCCAATTCACTTTGTTCGCCAGCACGAAGAAAGGCAACCGCCCAGGCTTTACCAGGGCAGCCAGGCCAGAGAAGGCCATCCCTTTATATGAAGGTATGATTGAAGAACTTTCCAGGATATTAGATAAACCCATACAAACTGGAATTTTTGGGGCCGATATGAAAGTTAGCCTGGTAAATGACGGACCCGTCACGATAACCATCGACAGCAAAAACAAAGAATAACACCCTATATCTTTATATTTGCAAAAGGTTCCGTTAAACACATAAAATATGACCATTAAAGAAGCACAAGAAACGGTAGATCAATGGATCAATACCACTGGAATCCGTTATTTCAATGAACTGACCAATACTGCCATTTTGATGGAAGAAGTTGGAGAAGTAGCCAGGATCATGTCTCGCAAATACGGTGAACAGTCTTTTAAAAAAAGCGACGAAGCTGTGGACCTAGGCGACGAAATGGCCGATGTGCTATTTGTGCTTATCTGCCTGGCTAACCAGACGGGAATAGACCTAACCGCAGCGATGGAAAAAAATCTGGTAAAAAAAAGTATACGTGATGCCGAGCGGCATAAAAATAACAAGAAATTGAAATAGGCTAATCTGTTTTTAAACACTTTAGCGGATTGATACGAATAGCTTTTAAGGCTTGAGTTAAAACCGTTAACAGAGAGGTGAACAGTGCCAGTAAACCCGCGACGAGGAAATACCAAAGCTGCAATGGCCGTACTGTTTCCTGCAGCAATTCTCGTATGCGCTAACCAGTAAATGGTTGAAGTGTTACGCCGGAAAGCCCAGCCGACAGGCAAATCAGGTTGATCAAAAACGAGCTTTTATATTTTTTAAAATTTCTATCAATCAGTAAGAAGTGATGCTTCAAGATAATTAAATAATTGCCATGCCGACAACATCCATACTGATGCCAAGTACAAAAAGCGGATTTTAATAGACTAAAAAAAAATTACACATTTCCTTGCACGAAAACGGACATTTACCTTTCGTAATTGAACAATGCTATTTTAAATATTTTTGATGTCATAAACCAGTACCTTTTCCCAGAGGTGACCACATTTTTGAATAAAGGCCAGGTGTAAAGGATGATCCTGGTATAAAGCCTGTCCCTCCAGATCGTTAAAAAACATCAATTCAGAAACGCTCCAACTGTGGTCAATCACAGTCCGTCTTTCGGTATCGGCAACAATGCCAACCTGGAGCTCCTGAACAGTTTCAATTTGTTTCAAGGTCTTGATACCCTCGATAAGTTGGTCACGATCTGTTATTGAATCTGGATTCTTCAGCCAGAAAAACACGTGATGTACGATTGGAAACATGGGATTGTTCAAATTATTTTGTATCATAGAGCTTGTTTTGGTCGACCTAAATTAATCATTTGGAAGGAAAGGGAAAAGGCTAAATATTGTTAAATAAAAAAGCGGGATCCGTTCTATTGGTTCCCGCTTTATTTCATCAAAAGACACCTTTAAAGCTGTGCTTTAATTTTCGCAGCAGCCTCTGCCAGTTCTTCCTCACTTGGCTTCAATTTTTCTTTACTAAAGTTCATGTCATTAACTGCATTCATCGGGATGAGGTGGATATGTACATGTGGTACTTCCAGACCAATAACCGCAATACCTACCTTTTTACATGGGAAAGCTTTCTTTAAACCTGTGGCCACAATTTTAGCAAATAAGGTAAGACCGAAATAACTTTCTTCGTCCATATCAAAGATATAGTCGATTTCCTTTTTAGGAATCACCAATACATGACCCATAACCAATGGGTTTACATCTAAAAAAGCCAAAAAGTCATTGGTTTCTGCCACAACATGTGCCGGAATTTCTCCGCTTACTATTTTTGAAAAGATACTTGCCATGGTTGATAAATTATCTGCTGATTTCCAGGATTTCAAATTCGATTTTTCCTGCAGGAACTTCGATTTCAGTCTTATCGCCTACAGATTTACCCAATAAGCCTTTTGCAATTGGTGATTTCACGGAGATTTTTCCGGTTTTAAGATCCGCTTCTGATTCAGCAACCAATTGGTAAGACATGGTTGCGCCATTCTTCACATTCTTTATTTTTACAATGGACAGCGCAAGCACTTTAGTTGTATCCATTTTAGACTCATCAATTAACCTGGCAGTAGAAAGCGTGGTTTCCAATTTAGAGATTTTAGCCTCATGCAAACCTTGTGCTTCTTTTGCTGCATCGTACTCTGCGTTCTCCGAAAGATCGCCTTTATCCCTGGCCTCAGCTATTGCTTTAGAAATCAACTGTCTTCCGGTAGTTTTCATATGCTGCAATTCTTCTTTTAGCCTATCTAAACCATCCTGGGTATAATATGTTACCTCTGTCATAGCGTTTTATTTTTTTATACTTCCTCTAAAAACAAACAAGACTACATCGGCTCTACGCCTACATAGTCTTGCTTCAATTAAAACGAAGATAATAGGGTGCGAGCACAAAAGCAAATTTTAAGGATTTTTTTACTTTACTCTACACCTTTCACATTCATTGGCAGGATATATACCGATTTACGTGCAGTGATGAATAAAATATCCTTTGTTTTACCTGCGAAGCAAACATTGCTGGGTCCTTCGGGAACCTTGATCTGTCCTTGTAAAATTCCTTCCGGACTGTATATCAAAACCGAACCTCCACCAGTTAGGTAAATGTTTCCTTTTGCATCCAGGGTCATCCCATCTGATCCCTTGTCAACGATTAGTTTTTTGTCTTCCAGAATTCCATTTTTTCCTATAGCATACCGGTAAGTTTTTCCCGCGCCAATATCTGCTACGTACAGGTATTTACCATCGGGCGTGCCTACAATGCCATTTGGTCTGACCATTCCACTAGCTACCATAAGGGCCTGCCTGGCTCCTTTTGGCAAAAAATACACATCACTATGCTGCAAATCAGGCGAAGTTCTTTGCCAGTAATCACGTTGATAATAAGGGTCTGTAAAGTAAATGTCTCCACTGGCATTTATCCAAAGATCATTCGGACCATTAAATTGCTTTCCCTCATAATCTTTAAGCAGAATTTTCACTTTAGCATTTGGACGAATGGACCAGATTTCTCCGCGTTCGTCTGCACAGACGATCAGGTTCCCTTTGCGGTCAAAATAACTCCCATTGGCACGACCTGACTTTTCCATAAATAAAGAAATCTTCCCATCGGTACCGTACTTCCAGATTTTATCATTTGGCTGGTCTGTAAAAAACACATTACCTGCAGCATCAACAGAACATCCTTCCGTAAAACTAAAACCAGATGCGACCTGTTTGAGGCTATCCTGAATAAACAAGGGGCTTATGCCCGCAACCTGCGCGCCTGACAAGAAAGGGCTAAACCATAAAACAAGAAAAAAAGCGAGTCTGTATCTGTGCATAATCAAGGTTATTATTCTTTAAGCAGTTGAATCTGGCTAAAATTAAAACCACCAATATCAGCTAAAATCTTTAAAGTTTGCTTGCCTTGGTTAAACACAATTCCTTTTACTTCCAGAAATTGAAAGTTTTGTTCTCCACCGGTAGTGGGAATAGCCTGCGCTTTCGAGACGACCTGGCCATTGGCAAGGATGCTAACCTGGCCAGTGCTTTCTGCAGCGGCAATTTTTAGTTTAATGGTGTAGGTACCTTTCTTAAGTACGTTCACTGTGTATTGCAACCATTCACCAGCTTCTATATGGCCAACATAAAACTGGTCGCCATCCTTAAAAATATCTACCCCATCGTTTCTGTATACACGTCCGCGGTTACCCGGCGCAGCTTTTCCGGTTGAAACGTGATAATCTGCCGTATCGGTATCAAAATAAGCAATGCCATTACGGCCCAGGTCATAGTCTACCGCATGAATCAGCGTATGCTGACCAACATCATGTTTTTTGAACGGTTTGGTTTGTACAGAAAAGGGTTGGCGGATCATCGCATCAATCACATCGCGATGAAGGATTGTATTTTCCAAACGCGCAGCAGCGGCCAATTCCATTAAGCCCTGATGTGCATCAGCTTCCTTTGGTTTGTCGCCGCCCTGATTCAGGTAATTAACTACCTGGTTATAGTTTGCGTTGGATTTGATCTCCATTGGATTATTGGACCCAATCTTCTTCAATGGCCACCAGGCCCATCCGATATTATTGGTTTCCAGTAAGCGAATGGCTTCTGTGAACCATACATTGGAATTTTCTCCGGTTTCACCTAACCAAACCGGTATGTTAAATTCTTTTCTCGCTTTCAACATATGCGCTATAGACTCCTGTGTATTGTAATTCCAATATTTATGGTAGCTCAGCACCATGTTATCATACCATTGTGGAAGGATGCCATTGTAATTGTTTCCCCATCCGTTTCCTTCAATGATCACCATGTGTTTTTGGTCAACGGCCCTGATCGCTTTGGTAATCTCGGTCATCAGTTTTTTCAGCGGGGCGTTGACTTTTTCCTTTGTTCCGTTTTTATCATTTTTAGGATCTTCAAATCCCCAGTTGGGTTCATTAAGAATGTCATATCCCCCTATCCAGGGCTCATTTGCATACCGCTCTGCTAGTTTTTTCCATAAAGCAATTGTTTTTTGCTGATTTTCAGGGCTATCCCACAAAGATGGCTTTGAAGGATCGCGGTCTGAAATGTTCAGGTCATTACCCTGGCCACCCGGCGCAGCATGCAAGTCAAGGATCAGGTACATCTTATTGGCCTTACACCAGGCCAGCAAAGCATCTGTCATAGCGAAACCTTTTTCCAACCAGGTATTTTGCCCTTTTACCGATTCCTTTTCTATCGGTAACGTATATAAATTATAGTGCATGGGCAGTCTAACCGAATTGAAGCCCCATGCTTTCATCGAATCGATGTCTACTTTACGGGTATGGTTGGCCAGCCAGGCCTCATAAAACTCCTGAGTTTTACGCTGGCCCACCAATTCTTCCAGCCTTTCTTTAATGCGGTATTGCTGCCCTTCTTTATTAACTTTGAGCATATAACCTTCTTGCAGCATCCAGCCGCCGAGTCCAATACCCCGCAATAGAACATTTTCACCTTTTTCATTTACAATTTTTGTGCCTTCGGCTTTTAAAAAACCTTGGGCTCTTAACCGGGACGTACTGTAAAAGAACAGGATCAAAGTGCAGCATAAGCTGAGGGTGTGGATATTTATTTTTTTAAACATAATCTGCTGGGACGTTATGGGATCAAAAATGTAGAAATGGAATGTGGTAAACTCGTTGTCTCTGCAGCTTTACCACCCATCCACAGGTAATACGGAATACTTTGGTTGCTTCGGTTCATCACGATCACGGCAAGTTTACCATCCGGATTAACAAAGGCAGTGGTAAGGAGCTTGTCGCGATTGGAAGAACTGGCTATTCTGGATGCGCCAGGACGAACGAATTTAGAGAAATGACCCAGGTAATAATAGGAATTGGTATATATCAGGTTACCGGTTTTACTGTCTGCATGTAGCGGTGCAAAACAGAAATTGCCTACATGATTTGGTCCACCTTTATCGTCAAGTAACATGTTCCAATCTGTCCACGCAGTAACGCCACTGTTGAAATCATTAATTAAGGAATAACCATATCGCTCGCCGAGGTCCCACCTGGACAAACTATCCACGTTGAACTTTTCTACGCAACCTTCCGTTAGCATCAATTGCTTATCGGGAAAAGCTTCGTGCACGAGTTTAACATTGTTAAAAAGCATGTCGCTGCCTGTCCAGGTTTCATACCAGTGGTAACCGATGCCCCAAACATATTTTGCAGCTTCAGGATCTTTAAGGATGGTACTGGCGCGTTGATAAATCTGGTCGCGGTTGTGGTCCCATGCAATTAATTTTTTATCTGCCAATCCATTCTTTTGAAGCGTTGGACCTAAATGTTCTTTAATAAAATCTCTTTCTTCTTCGGCAGTAAAGATACAGGACTCCCATTTTTGGGTGGCCATCGGTTCATTTTGAACGGTAAGGCCCCATACTGGAATACCTAAGGACTCGTAGGTTTTTATAAATTTCACAAAATAATTTGCCCAGGCATCCCGATATTGAGGCAACAGCTGACCACCTTTCAACATGTCTTTGTTGCTTTTCATAAATGCAGGTGGGCTCCAGGGACTCACAAATAGCGGCAATTTCCCCCCTGCGGCCTTAATTGCCTGTTTAATCAATGGAATTCTGAATTGCTGATCGTGTGCAACGCTGAAAGATTGAAGTGCGGCATCCCCCTCCTTGATATAGGTATAACTTCCGCTTGAAAAATCGCTGCTGTGAATGGTGGTACGGGCCAGACTATAGCCGATCCCTTTACCCTGATCATAATAAGCGTTTAGAAATTCCTGCTGACTTGCTTTATTCAGTTTGGCATAGGTTTCAGCAGTAGCGTCGGTTATGGTACCGCCAATACCCGTAACCGACTGAAATTTTTTATCGGAATCAACGAAAATACAAACCTGGGTTTCCAGGGGTTGCTTCATTTCTTTAAAACTTAATGTACCGGCTTTGGAAAGTCGCAGTTCTGATTTCGCTGCCGTAGTGTAAACCGTAGCGGTTTGTGCAAAAAGTGTGCTACTGGTAAGTGTAGCTAGGAGTATAAAAATATTGCGCATGTTCTTGTTATTTTTTTTCACTTCTTAATAAAGATTCCAGGTAATAATAATCAGCATAGTTAATGGGCACATCAATTTCTGATTTTGCAGGTCTGTGACCTGTGCTGTGCTCCAGTATGAAGCCCTTGTTACTTCCGGGTTTTGAGGTATATTTTTTATTTAAAGTATCCAGCAGCTTGTCGGCCATTTTACGGTAACCTTTTCCTGTTGAATAGCCATCAAGTTCGTACAATGCCGATGCCGTAATGGCTGCAGCCGATGCGTCTCTGGATGTATTTGGTATAGCCGGGTCGTTGTAATCCCAATAAGGGACGCCATCTTCCGGTGTAGATTTGTTTGTTAAAATCAGATTGGCAATACCGTTGGCCTGTGCCAGATAGGTTTTATTGCCGGTTTCCCGGTAACACATGGTGTAGCCATACAAGGCCCATGCTTGTCCTCTTGCCCAGGCAGACGCATCACTATAGCCCTGCGCGGTAACTTTCTGGATCACTTTACCTGTCTGCACATCATAATCTACCACATGCCAGGAACTAAAATCGGGTCTGAAATGATTTTTAAGCGTTACATCAGCGTGGCTGATGGCAATTTTATAGAAACTGGAATCTCCTGTTAACTTCGTTGCTTCAAACAACAGTTCGAGATTCATCATGTTGTCGATAATTACCGGATATTTCCATTTGGCGCCATTATGATCCCAGGAGCGGATTACGCCGGCAACCGGATTAAATCTTTTGACCAGGGATTTTGCAGATTGAATGATTACATTTCGATAAGCAGTATCTCCGGTCAGTCGATAACCATTACCAAAACTGCAATACATCATAAAGCCAAGGTCATGCGTTCCGGTATTAAACTGCTCTTTTTTGACTTTCTCTGTGTAGGTTCTGGCCAGTTCTTTCCATTTTTCGTTTTTGCTTTGTTCATATAAGAACCAAAGCTCACCAGCAAAAAAACCGCTGGTCCAGTCTCTGGAGTTTACCATCACCAGTTTTCCATTTTCAACGGTTCTTGGTGAGACTAAGTTTTTCTTCGCTGCCAGCGTATCTTTTTTAATTGCCTGGAGCAATACTTCAGTTTGTTTGCCAGCATCGGCAAATGCTTTAGGCACATTTATTTTTTGCGCATTAGCCATGCCTACGCTAAGCAAGGCTGTTAAAAATAGGATTGATTTCATTTCAATTGGGTTTTTATTTGGCTGTGCTTTTCCATTCCTGTCCTAACCGACTTCATACTGGTAAAGCGCTTCCTAAATACGAACATTCTGGCTGTGTGTACCAGAATGTTCGTAAAGAATTGTGATTGAATGCGATTAATCTGGAATTTTATCCAGCGCCGGAACGTTACTTTCGTAACCAGTATATCCTTTATTCTGGTTAATGCGGCCATTTACGTTGAAGCGTTGTGCACTTGCAGGCACAGGCCATAAGACGTGGTATGGGGCAATCCTGTAGTTTACACCTTGTAGTGTAGGTACGTTGTTTCTGTAGAAATCATTTTTCTCGATGATTCTATCATAGAAGAAATTGTTTTCTGAGAAATTTGCCAGGGTGTAAGTTTTCCCGTTATAAGCCGCTTTACCGGTTTGTGCAAAAATATAAGCGATCCTGGTGAGTTCGGTTTTACGCGGTTCTTCCCAGTACAACTCCCTTGCACGCTCATCCAGAATTGTACCAATGGTAATTTTTGACGCATCGGTAAACAATCTGGCGTTTGCCCGCGCCCTTAAGGTATTGATATCCTGCATTGCCAAACCCAGGTCTCCTTTCCAATAATAAGCCTCTGCCCTTAGTAAAAGTGTTTCTGCAAACCTGAACACATACCAATCTGTATTGGTTCCACGTGGTGGATTCCAGTTTGGATCGTTGGCCAGTGCATTGGTTGAGTTGATGAACACTTTGTAATGTGGCCAGCCAAACCAATGTCTGATCGTATCCAGAGATCCGTTAGTGAACATCTGTTTGATGTTGCTGGCATCGTATTGAACCAAAGGCTTACCGTACAAATCCCGTTCTTCCGCTATTTTAGAAGACTTCAATGCAGGGTTGTTGTATACCAGATCAGTCATATCCATCCACATTCCTTTGGCATGACGGTAATCTGTATTGTCTGTCCAGATCTGTTTGGTGCTGTAAGAGGTTCCGCGGTACCTTCCGATCCCACGCCCGTACATCCGCGTTAATGGAATTTCGGCAGTGGCCGCATCTGTGATTGCAGTACCTCCATAAGGCGTTTTTAAGTTGGCAAAATGCCAGGCAGGCACGGTATTACGCATCAGCTGAGAACCTAAATTGGTATTGCCTTGCAGCGTTTCTCTATCGATCACCAGGAACAAAGCTTCTTTATTATTTGGCAGGGCTTTATTATCCATGCGGTGCAAATCCCAGACTACATTTTTAGCGAGGTCTCCGGCAGTACTTCCAAAACGAGCAGTCATCAGTCCATACGGGCTCCCGTTAATTACACTGCTTGCTGAAGCAATGGCATCATCAAATTTACCCAAAGCCAGATTAATTTTTGTCAACAGGTGATTAACTGCGCCTTTGGTGACTTCTCCTTTATTTACATTATCTGAAACTGAATTGCGTGCAAACTCCAGATCAGTTTTCATTTTTGCCAGAATGACCTCACGTTTTGTAGAGTAATAATCATCCTTTGGTGCATCTATATCTTTTAAATTTAAAGGTACGTCACCGAACTGGTGTACCAATCTATAATAATGATAAGCACGATAGAAATAAGCAGATCCAAGAATTGCATTCTTTTCAGCTTCATTTACATAGGTCGGCCTGTCGATATTGGTAATGACTGTATTTGCAAGCCTCACGCCACGAAACTCCTGTTCCCAGTACCATCCGATTTTATTAAAGTCATCGCTGTTTAGGTTGGCATCAGGCGTAATCCTGGATACCAGATCCTGTGCTGGTGTACTTTTATCTGTGGTTCCTTCTACAGCAACATCAGAAAAAATGGATTCAGTCAGCATCGGAGCAGAATCTCCAAAATATTCTTGTCTGACATTTGCTCCAAGACCATTCAGCGCAGCTTTTAATGCAGCCACACTACCTAGGGAAGTTTCTGGAGAATATTGTGAGAGCTGATCTGAATCAAGAAAACTTTTTTTACATCCCACCGATCCGATCAGTGCCAAAGACGCAAATACTATGATTTTTTTGTTAAATGTATTCATATGGATTAAGATCATTATAATGAGATGTTAAGACCAAGTGTGTAAAATGTTGGCGTAGGGCCGTCATCCGGATCATTTTGAGGATCCCAGTATTTCCAGCTGGAAAATACTGCCGCATTATTGGCATTGACGTAGATTTTAGCATTTTTCACCCTTACCTTCTCTAAAATACTTTGAGGCAGGGTATAAGCCAGGGCCACATTATTTAGCCGTACAAATGAACTTTTACGAAAAACGGTAAAGCTGGTTCCACTGGTTCCTGAATTTAAACGGGCATAATCGTTGATTGGATTTGAAGGTGTCCAATAAGGCTGTATGTATGATGTCATCCGGGCGAAGCCTACACTTCCAGGCTGATTTTTTGCCTGATTGTATTGACGTTGCTGTCCCCAATTTGAGATGAGCTGGAATGAAAAATCAAAGCTTTTGAACAGATTGAACTCATTTCTCATTGCCCAGATAAACCGAGGAGTCTTATAGCCCAGGTATTGTTTATCATTGTCATCGTACAAATAGTTTCCGTCTACATCTTCCAGTTTGAAATCACCCGCTTTAATCGCTGATTTTGAATATTTAGCAGCCTCAGTCATTTCATTTTCCTGCCAAACGCCAAGAATCTTATAATCCCAGATTACATCGATATCTTTTCCGATAAACCATCCGTTTGCAGGTTCATTGGAAGTTGAAGCCAGCCTGATGATCTTGTTTCTATTCAGAGAGAAGTTAAAACTGGTATTCCAGGTTACTTTGCCTTCTGTAATGTTGCGACTGTTCAGACTAATCTCCAGACCTTTATTGTTTACTTCGGCCAGGTTAGAATAATAATTTGAATAACCGGTAACGGTAGACAATGCTGGTCTAACCAGCAAATCAGTTGTTTTTTTGTTATACACATCAATTGATCCGTTGAGTCTGTTGTTTAGCACACCGAAATCAAGTCCTGCGTTTAGTGAGGCGGTTTCTTCCCATCTAAGATCAGGATTGCTTAAGCGGGTATTGATGCTGGCGGTATTTACCTCAGAAGCCGCTCCTGAACCATTTACGGTTTGGTATTTTCCAATGTTTAGCTGAGATAAAGCCGCGTAAGGATCAACGGTGCCGTTATCAGGATTACGGAGATCACGGTTACCATTGATACCGTAAGACAGTCTCAACTTTCCGTAGTTTAACCATTTCAATTGTTTAACAAATGACTCTTCAGTAAAAGTCCAGGCAAAAGCTGCTGCCGGAAAGGTTGCTCGTTTTGCATTGACCCCAAAAACAGAATAACCATCGCGACGGACAGATAAAGTCAGGGCATAACGTTGCATCAGGCTATAGTTTAACCTCGCCATCAAGGCATCACCGGTATAAACTTTATCTTCACTATTTACGGAAGCTTTACTTCCGCTGGCGATGTTGTGATATCCCAGAAGGTCATCAGGAACCATTCCCTGATTTGCAGCCTCGGTCCACCAGGTTTGGTATTTTTCGGCATTGGCCAATAAAGTCACATCAAAGCTATGGATATCTGCAAAAGTTTTGTTCCACTTTAACAAATTGTCAATCTGCCAGTTGTATCGGGTTTCATCTGCCCTGGTTACGATTCCACCTATGGTAGTCACATTTGGGTTTTTTGATGAACTATAGTTGAAGGTACGGTAAGAATCAAGTCCGGGACTAAAGTTCAGCTGGTAAGTGATTCCGAATGGCAATTTTGCTTTGGCATACAGACTGGCGAATAAGGTATTCTGCTTATCCATGCGATCATTGTAAGTCATGTTAAGAAATGGATTTCTTGCGTTCAATCCGTTGTCATCCGTCGGGATTCTACGTAAAGTACCATCTGCCTGATACATATCACCGTAAGGCGAAAGGTTGGTAAGCTCTGTCCAGACAGCAGGAATAGAACCTTCATCACGCGCAGCAAACTGCAGGTTCATACCTACGGTTAGGAATTTTGCTGCGGCTCCTTCCAGGTTAATTCTTGATCTGAAGGTGCTAAACTCTCCTCCTTTGATGACATTTTCATTTTTTTGGTATCCCACAGACATGTAATAACTGATCTCTTCTTTTTTACCACTCATACTCAGGGTATGATCCTGACGGAGACCGGTTCTGAAAATCTCATCATACCAGTTTACAGTTTTACCAGCCAGGTAATTGGCTTTTTCATTGGCCGTAAGTCCAAGCCTGTTTAACCAGAGATCTACAGGATCGCCGGTTTGCCCATTCAACCATTGCGTTATAGTTACACCTTCAGGCAGGCTTCTCGGATCGTTGTACAGATATGGAGCAGTAACTCCACCACTTCTCAATACATCTCCACGCCAATTGATGAATCCGGGCCCATCATAAGGTCTCATGTTCTGCGCAAGTGTTGCAAGACCAAAATTGGTATTGACACTTATCGTCGGCTTATCGCCTTTTCCTTTTTTGGTTGTAATTGCAACGACACCCGTGGCTGCTTTTGCACCGAATACAGCAAGTGAACTTGCATCCTTCAGCACATCAACAGTTTCGATATCATTGGGATTGATATCTGAAAGTTGTCCGTTATAAATAATACCATCCAATACAATTAACGGAGATGTACCTGCACTTAAAGTGGTTTTTCCACGCACCAATAAGTTTCCACCACCTTTTGCACTGGTATTCATACTTACAGAAAGGCCAGCGATATTCCCTTTAAGGATATCGGATACACTTTGTGGGTTTTCATTTTCCAGTTGTGCGGCTTTAACACTGGAAATGGCACCGGTAGCATCTTTTTTTGTACTTGTTCCGTAGCCAATTACGACCACCTCCGACAGGCCTTGTTCCGACTCTGCGAGGTTGATGTCAATTTGGTTGCGACCGTTTACGGAAACCTCCTGTGAGGTATATCCGATTGCCGAATAAATAAGAACGGCATTGGCAGGAACGCTGATGGCGTATTGGCCATCCGCCGACGTAGACGTTCCAGTTTTTGAGTTTTTAACTTTCACGGATGCACCAGGTATTGGTACGCCGAGTTTGTCTTTCACGATCCCCCTTATGTTTCTATCCTGGGCGAAGGACATTACATAAGTAAATAGAAAGATCATAATGAGCAGGGTAGTTCTTCTTTTCATTTTTTTTATCTTGGTTAGAAATATAAATGGAGGGTAAAACTATCTCATAAAAACCAAACGAGCAAGATAAAAATAACATAAAACCCTGTAAAACAAATAGATAGATAAAGACCAATACGCTTCAACAACAAAGTTAAAAATGGCTTTTCGCTGATCAAGATGGGGTTAGCAGTGATTCTGCTTTTAGCTGTGATACGCTAAACAAACATGAAAAAAAATTAAAAAACAGGAACAATAAAGCTCATTTAGCCAATTATTCAGACATTTTTTGAACTAAAACCGGATCAGGCTTAAGCCTGAAAAGATGATATAGGTGGGAATTTTAGATAAAAAAAATCTTGTAGCGGTTATAAGGCTACAAGATCTGGTTGAAAAGCTTAGTTTATAAGGACTTTAACTAGGCAGTGCGGCTAATTTAGCAGCCAATACCTCAGATATTTTACGGTAAGATTCAAATGTCCAGCCACCAACATGTGGGGTAAGGATCAATTTACCAGACGACTTAAGTTCCGCATACCAATCCTGCGTAGCCAACGCAGGAAATTTTTCAACTTCCAGCACATCCAATCCGGCACCAATAATTTTATGCTGCTGAATGGCAGTTAATACAGCCTGGGTGTTCACCACTTCCCCTCTTGCTGTATTGATGAAAAATATAGGTTTACGGAAATGAAAAAAATACTCGTCATTGACCATTTGCCTCGTTTCTGACGTTAATGGCACATGCAGGCTAAGTACATCACTATGCTTTACAATTTCTTCCATGCTTACTTCCCTGGCATAAGCATCGGAGAATCCGGTTTTATACTTATCGTAGGCAATGACATTGACCTCAAAACCAGATAACTTTTTGGCAAAACTTTTCCCCATAAAGCCATAACCAATGATGCCTATGGTTTTACCTTTAAGTTCATAACCACGGTTTCCTTCGCGATCCCATATCCCGTTACGAATCTGCATATCAGCGCTCCGGTAATGATTCATCAAACTCAGCAATAACCCAATAGCATGTTCGCCAACAGCATCCATATTTCCTTCCGGCGCGTTGAGCAGTATAATATTTCGTTCTTTAGCTACAGCCTCATCAATATTATCAAGTCCGGCACCTGCCCTTGCAATAAACTTTAAATCAGGCGCCATTTCCATCAGTTCCCGATCAATCTTGAACTTTGTCCGAACCGCTAAACCTACATACTGATTTACAATCGCCAAGGCTTCAGTACGGGTGATTAAGGGCATATCATCTACTTCATAGCCCATTTCAATTGCTTTATCTTTAAAAGCGGGGTGTAAATCATCTACAATTAAAATCTTTCCACTCATACGGTCAATTATTGGGTAAGTTTGGTTAAATGCTGGGTTAATCCGATAAATTCAGCTACACTCAGCTGTTCAGCACGCTTATCAAAAAACGGATGATTGTCCATTTTGTCTTTAGGTACTACACCAGATAAAGCATTTCTAAGTGTTTTTCTGCGTTGATTGAAACCGGCTTTTACTGTTCGCCAGAATAACTTTTCATCGCATGGCAAGGTTTCTACTGCATTCCGACTCAGCCGGATTACCCCCGAGTTGACCTTAGGTGGTGGATTAAAAGTACCTGGCTTAACGGTAAATAAATATTCAATATCGTAATAAGCCTGAATCAATACACTTAGAATACCATAATCTTTGGTGCCGGATTTAGAAGCGCAGCGTTCTGCAACTTCCTTTTGAAACATACCAACCATTTCCACAACGTTTTGTCTGTTTTCTAGTATTTTGAAAAGGATTTGTGATGAAATGTTGTAAGGAAAATTTCCAATGATGGCATATTTTTCTTTAAATATTTCCGAAAGGTTCAAGGCCAGGAAGTCGCCATTGATGAGCCGATTGCCCAATTGTGGGTATTTCTCCTGTAAAAATTGATAAGACTCCACGTCAATGTCGATCAGGAAAGTTTCCAGATCTTCTCGCTCCAGTAAAAGATCAGATAAAATCCCCATACCTGGCCCAACCTCCAATACTTGCTTGTATTGATCGGTATGAACCAAACCATTTACAATCTTAGCAGCAATCTTTTTATCCGTTAAAAAATGTTGTCCTAAATGTTTTTTTGCCCTCACCAAACTCATATGATCTCTTTATTAGGCCGCAAATTATTAAAGTTTTATGAGTATCAGACTAAGATTATCATGAATTAAGGTGAAAAAATGTATTTTGCGCTAAATTTCTAATTGGGTATGAGTAATAAAATTAAAATCGGAATCAGCATAGGAGACACAAATGGAATTGGCCTGGAAGTAATTCTTAAGACTTTGGCGCACAACAGTATTTTTGACTACTGTACTCCAATAGTTTATGGCCATACTAAAGTAGCCTCTTATCACCGTAAAGCGCTGGGCCTTGGCGATTTCGCTTTTAACGTGATTAACGATACGAATTTGGCAAACCCAAAGAAAGCCAATCTGATCAATTGCTGGGAAGAAGATGTAAAGATCGAATTAGGTGTTTCTAATGAAACTGGGGGTAAATACGCCTTGCTTTCTTTAGAAAAGGCAACCGATGCGCTTTTAAAAGGAGAAGTCGATGCTTTGGTAACCGCACCGATCAATAAGCATAACATACAATCTGATACCTTTAAATTTCCCGGTCACACCGAATACCTACAGGAGCGTAGCAATAGCGCAGATGTGCTGATGTTCATGATCAGCGAAGACATTCGTGTTGGTGTTGTAACCGGGCATATTCCGGTTAAGGAAATCTCACAAAGCATCACTAAAGAAAAGATAGTTAAAAAACTCTTGCTGATGAACGAGAGTTTGAAAAAGGATTTCTGGAAAGAAAAGCCAAAGATTGCAGTATTGGGTTTAAATCCACATGCAGGAGATAATGGATTATTGGGTAAGGAAGAGGAAGAAATTATTATACCAGCCATTCATGAAGCTTTTGATAAAGGTGTGATCTGCTTTGGTCCCTATCCGGCAGACGGCTTTTTTGGTAAAGGCACCTATAAGCAATTTGATGCCGTACTGGCGATGTACCATGACCAAGGTTTAATTCCTTTTAAGACCATAGCTTTTGGAACAGGTGTAAACTATTCTGCAGGTTTAAAAGTGGTGAGGACCTCACCTGACCACGGTACAGGATACGACATTGCTGGTAAAAATCTTGCCGACCCGTCCTCTTTTATTGAAGCTGTATTTACGGCTATACACATTGTGAAAAATAGAAGAGAACAGGAAGAGCTCTTGAAAAACCAATTGAAAGGCGGTGGAAAAATCACGGAAACCCAGTTTGACATTAAAGACGATGCCTCTTAAAAAGAGGGAATTAAATAAATTTGCAGTCAATAAAAATAATCCCTACATTTGCGGGCTAAAATTTTGTTACAATTGAAACCATTAAAACAATTTTCGATCCCTTTTACCGGCTTAAAAATTGGCAAACATTTGTTTGACTTTGAGATTGATAACAGCTTTTTTGATGCTTTTGAGTATTCTTTAGTAAAAAAAGGAAACTTAACTGCGGAGGTTGAGCTAGATAAACAAGAAACAATGCTAATTTTGCATTTCCGTATCAAGGGAAACATTGTATTAGATTGCGACAAATGTTTGGCTGAATTTGAGGCTCCAATTGAAATACAGGAAAGACAAATTGTAAAATTTGCCGAAGATGAATTAGAGAGCGATGATCTGGAGATCATGGTAATCAACAAAAAAGAAAGTGAGATCGATGTATCGGAACTGATTTATGAATTCATTACTGTAGCGGTACCTTATATTAAAATATGTGAGGAGAACGGAAACGGACAGAAATGTGATCAGGAAATGATTGCAAGACTGGAAAAACTGGCTGTAGGGTCACAACAAGAAGAAGAAAAACAAGATGCAGACCCAAGGTGGGCAGCATTAAAAAAATTAAAATAATAATTAAATAAATTAGCAATGGCACATCCAAAACGCAAGATTTCTAAGAGCAGAAGAGATAAGAGAAGAACTCACTATAAAGCAGAAGCTCCTTCTTTAGCTACTTGTCAAACAACAGGTGCAATACATACTCCTCACCGTGCTTACAACGTTGATGGTAACCTGTACTACAACGGTAAATTGGTTATTGAAAACACCTCAATAGGTTAATTTTCTTGAAAAATAGTTTGTGTTTTAAGTTGGCGAACGTTTAACTTAGGAACTTAGAAAAACGGCAATTTTGCCTGGGATACAAACTGATTTTTACTATGAAAATAGGTCTCGATATAATGGGCGGAGACTATGCTCCTAAAGCTAATGTTTTAGGAGCAATAGCAGCCCATCAATTGTTATCTCCAAAGGAGCACATAGTGCTTATAGGAGATACGCATCAGATTAAGCCTTTACTCTCTGACAACGGATTCAATCCGGATCACTTTGAATATATTCATACCGAAGAAGTGATTGGTATGGGCGAACATGCCACTAAGGCTATTGTTCAAAAACCAAACTCAAGTATTTCTGTAGGATTCAAAATGCTCAAAGAAGGGCAGCTGGATTCATTTGCAAGTGCCGGAAATTCTGGTGCAATGTTGGTTGGTGCCGTATTTAGTGTTAAAACTATTCCGGGGATCATCAGACCATGTATTACTACTTTTCTTCCGAAACTTAGCGGTGGGCTTGGCCTGATGCTGGATGTTGGTGCAAATGCAGATTGTAAACCAGATGTACTCCTTCAATTTGGCGTATTGGGTAGTCTTTATGCAGAATATGTGATGCAGATCGACAATCCCAAAGTAGCTTTGATGAACATTGGAGAAGAAGATGAAAAAGGGAACATGCTCAGTATGGCTACATTCCCCTTGATGAAAGACACCCAGTTGTTTAACTTTGTGGGAAATGTGGAAGGAAGGGATTTGTTTAATGACAAAGCAGATGTCATTGTTACAGACGGGTTTACCGGAAATGTGATGCTTAAACTTGCAGAATCATTCTATGTACTGACCCTGAAAAGGAAAATGAAAGATGAGTTTTTTGACCGCTTTAACTACGAAAATTATGGTGGAAGTCCCGTTCTTGGTGTAAATGCACCAGTAGTGATTGGCCATGGAATTTCTAGTCCAACTGCTGTTAAAAATATGATTCTTCAGTCCAGAGACATGATTACAACTGGCTTGGTTGCGAAAATACAAGCTGCTTTTAAATAATTAAAGATCAAAAATGAGTAAAATTCACGCTGCGATTACAGCTGTTCATGGTTACGTTCCAGAATACGTGTTGACTAACAAAGAGCTGGAATCAATTGTAGATACTACGGACGA
>Ga0116227_10004749_pt1 | contig 29309 bp, 26 predicted proteins | sample S1TSphgellanicum_FD_89693 | JGI IMG/M metagenome (GOLD analysis project Ga0116227, IMG submission 89693) | Host-associated microbial communities from peat moss isolated from Minnesota, USA - S1T2_Fb - Sphagnum magellanicum MG | ecosystem: Host-associated > Plants > Peat moss > Unclassified... | reverse complement strand
TTTTTATTTTCTAAAAAAAAAAAAAAAAAAAAAAAACAAAAACAAAAACAAAGAATTGTTTGTCTCGCTTTACCTACTTTGAAAACCTGAAAAAAACTGCGAATTTCGTGAAAGAAGTAAAAAAAAAAGAACAGACAGTTTTGTGGCTGGTTATTTGAATTTTTTAAAAAAGAAATTGAGAACCACAGTTATAGACCAGAACCATGTCTTTGATTTTTTGAACAAAGTGGTGATGAATCTTAAGAACCGCCCTGATAACCGCTGGGGGTCTGTGCCTATTTCTGATACCCACCCAACACTGGTAACAACCTGTAATTTGTATGTATGATGTTTGTGTCGTCTTTTGCTCTAGTTTTGAGTACATGGGAAATTATTTTTCATATATATATATATATGAAAATTCCAACATTTTTGAAAATAATATAACTAGTTTTGAGTACATTGGAAATTATTTTTCATATATATATATATGAAAATTCCAACATTTTTGAAAATAATATAACTAGTGTTGAACTTGCCATGGTACAACATGGTCCATACCATTAACATCACTTTTCTCATTTTATATAATTTGTTCCCCGGAGTCATGTCAGTGTGTTGAAATGTTGGAACTCGAATAGAGTTCTTACCCAATTATTTTGGGCTTAGACAAAACGTCCTTATTATGAACCACACTCGTTTTGTTTTCTCTTGTATGGATGGAACACTTCATAATTGTGAGCAAAAGCCATGTGGATTTTTAGATTTTACAAACTCCCCACACCACCCTAAGTCATTATTATGTGACCCGGTGGCCATTGGTACACCATCCATCCATCCATCCATTGGAAACTCGTTATGACTTAAGTTGTGGATGAACCATGACTAAGTTACCAAGGTTTGCCCCCATTGGTATCCTCTCTTGTAAACCCCACCTACTTCCACCTCACACTACCTAAGTAACAACTAACAACCCGATGGAAGTGGGTAAGTAAGTTATCGTGTAGGGAACATAAGTGGTTATTACGTAGGTAGGTAACTAGGGTAAGGCACTTGGTGGCTATTAAGCAAGTAGATATATATGCCAATGGTTGGTAGTTAGTACATAGATAACCACCATGGTTAGCAATGGGACAAGAATACAATGAAAATGTGTGTGTGTGTGTGTGTGTGTATAGGTATTGTTATCAATCCTAAAACACTAAACATGATTATGATTAAATAATAATAATAATAATAATAAATGGGAAAAAAAAAAAACCCCCCTTTTTTTAACCGGTGTCTAACTGACAATATAACTAGTGGTGGTTCTCCATCAGGTATTTGAGAACCAACCCTTATGCATAACCGTGAACTATTACCCCAAAAATAACTAGATAAATGGGTAATTGAAGGGTATTACTTTGACACTGCAGTAAACCACACCCCTCTTGGCTTGGCAAGTATACATGATTGGAGCATTCTAGCAACCTCAGTGTGTTCAAGGTAGCCAACACTGATACCCGGATCAATCAATCTGCTTACTGCTCAAATACCCTGCTATCACATAACTGCAGTTGTCAAGTCTTTTTTTTGTGGAAAAAAAGTGAAATAACTGCCTAGAAAACTGCTGGGTGGTCTTTGCCAGTTATTTCATGAGACCCGGAGGTTCTTTGAAGGTTCTGGAAAACCCCCAGCAAGAGATTGGTTCTTTGATTCTGATGTTTTCAAGTTCAATCTAGGATTCCTTCCCAAGGAGCTAGTAGGTTACACAAAAGAGCAACTCTTCCAATCTCTCCTCCTCATTGATTCCATGGATGTCCCCAAGTCCCAACCTTGAAGAACATCATCACATCGACATCAAGCAAGAGTTGGCTGATCATGAGCTCTCTCTAAGTTAAATGTGGTTGATTCTTTGCAAAGGAACTCTTAGGGAGTTGTGTTCTCTCACCGGAGAATATATGGCAGGTCAGAAGCCCTCCACCAAACCCTAAATTCACAGCCTTTTGCAAATCCTAGTAAGTTTGTTATCCTGCAATGCTGATAGATAGATCATTAGGGTTTTAGGGATTGAAATCATAATAATAGATCTGGAGGCTGCAAGCTGCAACCTTCCTCAATACAACTTTCTCTATTTATCATTCTCTTCAGATTTCAGGCTAGATTGAACCAAACCCGAATTTCAGTCTTTTGCAAATCCTAGTGTTTTGCTATCTAGCAATGCTGATAGACATATGGTGACTGAAATAAGAATACATATTTGGATGCTGCAACCTTTAAGCCTCCTGAATACAACTTCTTCTCAATTTATCATCCTCTAGAGATTTCAGACCAGACTGATCATGTGGTTATTGACGCGGTCCGAGGTTAAGTTAAATTTGAGCAACAGACAGGTATATAGAGGTTGATCATTGTTGGTAGAAGCATTTGAGTGCCCAAACCCCTTCACTTGAACTATCCTCTTCCACTTGCCTCCATGCAAGAAACCCAGGATTGATGAGAATTATTCACCATGCGGCATTTGAGAATCAGTTTTGATACCAAGTCAGTGACTGATTTGAATTGAACATTCCTGGCTTTTGGCACTAGATCTCAGCGGTTGTAGTCAATTGCAGCACCATTGATTATATATATGTTGATCGTATATTATATAGATATTCGCAAAGTAAGGAAAACATAGCACGAGTTTGGTCATTGGGCTTAATCACGAACTGAAACTCAGATTAACAACACGTTTGGCTAGATCTAAGTTTCATCTTTGCCTTTTTTTTCTCCAACCAACTGCCTTCAACCACTCACTAATGTTGCTCTGTGTATTATTGCAACTATTAATATTCTTGAACCTCATGCATTTAGTCCTGAGTTCCAACATTTTATACCCATATTTAATAAATTTTCACTATTTTACAGATAATAAGTTATTATCTGTAAAGTCCAGTGGACTGGGACCAGATGGTCTAGTTTGGGTCTGATCAGGGATGAAATGCACAACAACAAGGGGCAAAAAATCTTCAATGGAAAATAACTGGGACCCAAGCTAGTTTTTGGTGCAAAAACGAATTTGGTCTTTAGTCTTCCTATTTCGTTCATGCCCATCTCCAGAGAGCATCTTCAAGTTTTTTTGGTTGCAACAAACAACGAGAATGTGAAGGAGATGTTTTGTTTCCCGCTGGGTTCACCCAAAGAACACTTCCTTTCAACTTGTTCTGCTTTCTTCTACATTTTCAAGCTTCTCTACTTCCTCTTTTCTTTCAAGTTTTAAATTGGTTTTTTGTACACCTCTTTCAACATTTTTAGGAATTTGCATTCTGGGTACAAGGAGACATTGCAACTGGGTCCTAGGAGAGCATTGGGTTTTCTGGGCCCAAAGCTTTTCTTTAGCTTCTAAATTTTTCTCGTGAAGGTTTTCTATAAAAATTTTCAAGTTTCGGCACATCATTGGTTTGTTTTCAATTGCAAGAACTTGCTAGGTGCGAACACTTTCTGAGTTGTATTATTTGGGATTCAAGGCTTGGCACATTTTGCCACTGTCACGAGACTTCTACCTTAGAAGACCTAGTTCAACCAACCACATTCATGAACCATTGAGCTCCAACCACCAATTGCTACAACAATGTAAAACAACCATTGGTTTCATTGCCACTAATAGAGGAGTTCAATAACAACTCATGTTGTCAATTGGAGCATCACAACCCTTAAACTACCAGCTGGTCTCAAATCATCAATGCTCCAATTTTCAACTTCAAGAAGGTTCTTGAAAAATGTCAAGTGAGGTTTACGGTTAGGAAACCTAGAACCTTGTAATTTCCAATTTTCAAACTAGCATGGGTTTAATGAAGAATTCAAGTGAGGAAAAGATATTTTTTGATTGTTGTGATGAAGAGCTTACCTTCTAATAATGATTTTTGTTGTCAATGTGGTTTATTGCCACATGTTGTGTTAAAGTGGCCCAACTTGATCAATGATTGGCAACCACATTGTTGGCCTACTCCTTCAACCATCTTTTTCCAATTCCTAATGGAGAAGTTGTAAGCCAACCCACCCAACTTTCCTTGAGCCTTAATTTTAAATTGGTAATCCAATTTGAATGTTGTTTGTTGCCTCCTCTCTCAGATTCTTTAGTGATAAACCACATCCTTCCATGACTTCCAAGGACCACCTCAATTTTATGGCATATTCATTGAATGAACAAATCATGGTTAAGGTTGTGGGTAACAATGTTTCATGGAATGCCCTGAAATGGTTAGAATTAACCATAGATGTTATATCAATGCCATTAAAAAAATGGGATTAAAAGACAATTCCTTCAAACCCATTTTGAATTTGAATTTCATTGCTTGAATGAATGTTTGGTGGCAATGAAGATTTTTTTTCATTGTGATTCAAATCCAAAATCATTTTAGGTTCCAAAATCGGGCCTACAAACCCCTAGGTAGAATGAAAATGCTACCCATATTTGTCATGAAATGTTTGACATCGATTAAAAAAAAAAAAAAATCCTCAAAACATCCATGGTTTGATTCAATTCCGGTTTGGTTTTCACAATTATGTTGCAAATCTTGGTGAAATTACATTTTAGGCTTGTGTTTTGGTTTCATTAAGTTCAAAGGTCAATACATTCTAATTCTCCTAAGTTTTATTATCAATATGTTCTAGTTCTTCCAAACTTTGCCATGAATAGTTTTGGTTTTCTTAAATTTATGTCGTGATGTTAATAACTTTTGGTTTTTTAAGTTAAATTTTAAAATCACCCAATGCCACTATGCTCATCAATTTGAGTTTTGTCTTCTGTTATTCAAGTTTTACTTTGTTCTATTTAAGTTCTAAATCATTCATTTAACTTTCATTTTCACTCAATTTAGCTTTGATTATGTGGGCTAGGTTTTAATGTCCTTTCCTATTAAGTTTTCTCAACCCAATTGATTTGCAAATTTGTTGGTGGACACCCAATATATTGTGACTTGATTTCTTTATGTTTTGTTGCAAATAGGGTTTGGTCCTCCCAAGCTTTGGTATTAGTAGGTTATGGTTTTCCCAAAGCACATGTTCTAATGTCAAAATAACTTCTAGTTTTCCTAAGCTACAATTCTGAATCACCAATTACATTGTGTGCATTAATTTTAGCTTTATCTTCTACTACCATAATATTTTGGCAGATTCAACACACAAATGTCAAATAATTAATTTAATTAAGGTTTCTTGGTTTGATGTTTGGGTTTTTAATTCTAAAAATTTCGATGGTAAACCATAAAGTTATTGTAAGGTACATTTATTTTAAACAACTTGAAGTATTTTAGTGGTCAAATGGACCTCAATATATAGTATCCTCCCTTTAAGACAAATAGGGATCAACCTCTTGACCCTATACAATTTTTTTGAAAAAATAAAAAATTACAAAAAATTATTTTAAAAAAGATTTAAAAAATTAATTTATGCAAAAGCCGCCAAGGTATTACAATATTTAAGTTTTTCATTATTATGATTATTTTTAAAGCTTTGAATCACCCAATTAGCCTCTTCACCCAATAAACAATTTCATGACCCAATTGGGTTTTAAATCAATGGTTTAAAGTCTACTTTCACTTGAACCATGGTTTTAGGTTTTTTTTTCCATTCCGTTATAGATTTATCTTCACCCAAATATGTTACAATCAATGGTTTATGCTCTAAATTTTTACCCAACCAAGCTATCGATCACCCAATTAGATTTTGTTTTGTCTTCACCAAAGTAAGCTTTAAACTACTTGTTTGGGCTTTTTTCTGTCCTAACTAAATTTTACATTTGTTTCAATTTGGTTTTGATTTCTCTTATAATTAACTTTTATATCAATCTCAACTAGGCTTAGTCTATCATATTAAGTTTTGCCTTCACCAAAATAGGCTTTAAGTGATCGAATTTCATTTATTCTAAAAGTCCTAAGGTTTGCCTTGATCTAATTAAAGTCAAAATCAACCATTAGGCTTCCACTTGTCCTATTAAAATTTTCTTTCACTTAATGAAGGTCATAATCACCCATTTAGGAATTGGTATGTCACCTTGAGTTATAATTTTTTCATATTTAAATTCTAAATTAGCTAATTAGGCTTTAAGGTGTTCAATTGAAATTAATTAACAATAATTTAATTAAGGTCAAATTCACCCATCTAGTTTTTGATATGTCCAATTAAAGTCTAATTTCACCCAAGTAAGGTCTATAAACCTGAATTTGGTTCTAATCTATCCAATTAAGGTATGATTTCAGACACATAAGGTTTGATTTCACCCAATTAGGCTTTGGAAACTTCAATTTGGCTATGATATTCAAATTAAGGTTTGTTTCACCCAATTATATTCAGAAACTTCAATTAGGCTTCCATATATGCAATTAAGGTATAATTTCATTTAATTAAGGTTTGATTTGCTTCAATTATGTTTTAAGAACTTCAATTAGGCTTTGCTCCTTTTAACTTTAGTATGATTTCACCCAATTAAAATTTGATTTGCTTAAATTGGGCTTATTGTGGAAAAGTTATTGAATACAAACAACTCTTCCACTAAAAAATAATTTAATTCAAAATTAAAAGTTATAGGGGAATTTGAACACATTTTTCATATTTTTTAAAAAACCATTGGTGAGTAGGATTTGATAAAGGTGATTTGGAAATTTTCACACTTGGGGCCCAATGGCACTGGTTACATTAAATATAATAATAATAATAATAATAATAATAATAATAATAATAATAGGTGTTTTTTTTGTTTTGTTTATGATGACACTGTAACCCTTTCAAACTATTAAAACTTTCATTTCATTTTTGGCATTATTAAAAAGTTTTCAATGAAACAATGTGCACTTTTTGTCATTCCATAAGTTTTGGACCAATGAAGAAAAAACTATTGAATTTTGAATGATTCTCATTAAAAACTAGTTAGAATTATTTTTAATGATTTTTTCATAAAAACTTTGAAATGAAGCCCATATCAACTAAATTGTATTAGGATGGGCGACTTTACAAAAGGATTAATATATTTCACCAATGGCACAAGGGCCCATTAGTATCAATGGTGTTTATATTATACATTTTCAAAAATACATATCAATCGAATAAGGTTAAAATATAAAATTTCAAAAATTACTAATGGGCCTTTGCATTGTTGGACTGAGTATGTTACACCTCTTGTAAGGTTGCCCATCCCAATACTATTATTGTCAAAATGGGCTTAACTTCAAAGTTATTTGTGTCTGATTATATATATTTACAAAGAAAATATTCACTTTAAATTCAATAACTTTGACTTCATTGGTTGGAAAATTGCAAAAGGAAAAAATATGCATACCACTTTGTCAATGGCATTTTGCCATACCAAAAGCAAAGCAAATGGCTCCATGGTTTAGGAGGGTTAAGGTGTAATTACATTGAAACATAAAAATGAATAAACACCTATTTTAATATATAAGTATTAGTTGAATAAAATATATTTTTGGCTTGCATCAAACTTTGAGACATTATATTCATTTAAATTCTTCTAGTTTTAGTATTTGATCAAAATGGAACACATTTTTTGAAGGTTTGAAAGATGTAGTGAAAGGAATACAACCATCTATTCCCTTGGATGGTTAAATTATAGTTTTTGCCAAACAAGAAACATGCATATCTCTAATGTTTTAAAGCATTAGCCATTCCACTTCATTCAAAACAAACAAAGTTAGAAAACAAATGACGAATTCATATGATCTACTTCAGAGAAAGTGCTTGCAACAACAACAATTTGTATTTGTTCATTTATTAACCTATTAATTGAATTGAACCTATTAATAACTAATATTTTAAAAATACATATGTTATATTTTTTCTATTTTTTCTAATATCAATGATTAATGCATACCCTACTTTAATTTTAATTAGTTAAAAAATAAACAAAACACTGGGTTAAAACTAATTAAATTATAATTTTTATGCAAGAACAAATATTTGGCACCTTATTTTTTACTTGCATACTTTTTGAATTCAATGAAGAGTGTCCCATGTATACCATGTGTGTATAGGCAAGTAATTTAATATGGGATAAAACAAAACATTCACACAAATATGGCACATTGCCCATTGTTAAATGGTGAACACAATTAATTGTGTAACTCGAAATCTAAACATAAACATTATGAAATTTCAAATGTCCTATCAAAAAGATTAACAAAAATAGAATGAAATCAATCTATTATTTTAAAAATATTATCAAAACATTCTTATAATGACAAATGGTAGTAAATTCTAAAGGAATCCAACAATATATGGTAATAATCTTGTTCAAGGTAATTAATTTAGTGAACATAAACAAAATACCTAAAGTAAATATATTTTATAATTAATCACCATCATAAGCACATGCATCACAAAATATTGATATATGCATATATGTTAATGATTTTCACAAGTATTTAATTTTTCCCCATTTCAAAAAAATTATTTTCATTTACACAAGGGCAAACTTGAAACATATACTAGTTAGAAGTAAAGATAAGACCTTACATTCTACACATTTACCAACCAAGCAAGTTAATTAAAAGCATAACAAAACAATTTATAAACTAGGAAACGTGTATATGTATCCTAATATGAAAAAGAATGGAAAAAAAACTCACCTTTGGTATTTGAAAGTTTGGTGTTGAAGTTCTAACTTGCATAGGGCAAGAAAGGAGGGGAAATACCAAACAAACAAAGGAAACAAGAACAACACCAATGCAAGAAGAATATTATCAACACAAAAATAACAAGAGATGGGCTAGTAGGTACCTAAGGAGTTGTAGCACCAACAAGAGATGGATGGAGCTTACAGCTCCAACCTGCACATGGCAATAATGCAGAGAAATACCATATTAACCAATAGAACAAGAATAACACCAATGTGAAAAGAGCGGTAGCAACGTGAAAATAACAACAATAAAAGCTGGGCTAGTAGGTACTTGAGGAGCTATGAAGGGATTGGTAGCATTAACATGAAAAGAGTGGCAACACGAGAAGAACAACAAAGGCAATGCAAAAAAAAAAACAACACAAGTAGAGTAACATAATAGTGTGAGAAAAATAGTGTAGCAATGCAAGAATAACAACGTAACAACGAAAAAAGAATGGCATACCAACTACCAACGTATTGAGAGTTGAACACCAATGCAAGAAGAGCCTTGACACCAGTGCACAAAAAGTAGCAACAACATGTGAGAAGAACATCAACACAATGTAATGAAGAGTGACAACAAAACAATGCAAGGAAAAGTAGGAGCACACAAAGAAAACAACACCAATGTGAGGGATGCTATGAGGAAAAGCAACAACATGCGAGGAGAAGAACACCAATGCGAAGGGTACAAGATTGAACACCATTGTGAACAACAATGCCAACATGAGTAATAACACCAATGGGATGACAACACTAACGCGAGTAGCAGTGCTAATGCAAGAAAAAATACAACGAGAAAAGACCAATCAAAAGAATAAAACAAAACATAGCCAACAAAAGAAGAACATAACTACAAGACAAAAAACATCATTGTGAAGAAAAATGAATTTTAGGCTTCATTTTATACAACTTCCATTATCCCTAACTTTAAACAACACCTCTGCCTCCCTAGGCAGTGGATGTTGTTTAAGAACCCTAAATTGGAAGATTGAGAATTGGATGAAGGTTCTTTTTGTTCAGTTCTTAAAAAAGTTAAAAAACAAAAATTAGTTTTCATGATCGATTTTCATTCATGTGAGAATTAGAGGTCAGTTTTCAATCTGGTTCTCACACGTAATTATGTCAACCTATTTTCATTGTGAGAACTAGGTCAAAAACCGGTTGATGACTCAAAGATTGCCCAACACTGGTTATTACACCATAGTCCCGAAAAGAACTCCTAAAATGGGATGTCGACCTAACAAATGTCTCATATTTGAATATCCCTAGTAAATATTTGGATGATGGGACATTTTGGTTCAAGCAAACCTAATTAGGGTTGAAATCAATGGTGAAAAGACACATGAACAATGTCAAAGATGACAATAGACAATGAAAAAATGATAAGAAAATGGGAACATTAATGAAGAATGATGAAATGGTGGTGAGGAACAATGGGGGTGTTGAAAAAACACGTTGAAAATATCAAAGGTGCCAAGTTGGGTAATAGAGGAAAAAAAAAGTTGGCTACAAGGGCCACTAATGGACGTTTAGGACATTGAAGGCATTAGAAAAGTTAATGATTTCAATAAGTGAAGATGGAATTTCATGTTTTAGAATTAGTGAAAGTGGAAATGATTCCATGCACAATGTATAGGATAATAGATTATCAATTTCATATATATATATATATATATAAAATCCAAAATCATTTAACTTTAAATATGTTAATATCTTGACCTTGTTGATCTTCAATAGCAAAGCAAAAAGCAATGGAAAGTTCATATATTTAATACTTAAAAATTATTTAAATAGGCTTGAACTTAAAAGCTTTTCATGTTCTAGAATTAGTGAAAGTGGAAATGATTCCATGCACAAGGTATAGGATAATAGATTATCAATTTCATATATATATATATAAAATCCAAAATCATTTAACTTTAAATATGTTAATACCTTGACCTTGTTGATCTTCAATAGCAAAGCAAAAAGCAATGGAAAGTTCATATATTTAATACTTAAAAAACTATTTAAATAGGCTTGAACTTAAAGCTTTATTAAATTGATAAGGGGAGGCAAATGATTGGATACTTTTATTTATTTTAAAAGGCCAATTCTAATTCTTTCTCATGCACATCTTTCTTTTGATTAGTTGCACATGATTTTGTTTTGACAATAATAGAATGTGTTGTGAATATTACTCAAGCAATTTGAAGTGCAAGTATAATCACAAAACTATTAGAAAAATCATGCGAATATCATGCCACATACCTCTCTTGTATTTTACACTTTGAATCAAAATCATATATACTCAAGCATATGATTGTGTGGGGGGGTTCTATAATAGGAATTTGCTCCTATGTCCTACTTTTATTGATTTCATTGGATGTGGGTAGGTGCATAGATCAATTGGTTCCAATTGTAAGGTTTTTAGCATAGTGGAATTGGTGATTTTTAATAATTTTATTGGCAAATTTTGGAAAAAAAATTACCTGAAAAAAAAAACATAAATTCGACCTATACTTTAAAGGATTTTTCATGGAAAAAAATGGCATGGATTTTCACAAAAAAATTCCAAATTGCCAAATTTGTATGATAAGTTCCAATAGGTAGCTGAGAATGTAGAAATTTTATTTAAAAATAATATAATATATATACATATTTTATTTTATTTTATTTTATTTATTATTATTATTTCATCTCTAGTATGTAGCGAAACTGCACTGGTAAAGGTTCTTCTTCTACCATTCAACATTTTCTTTTCTGGCGAATTTTGGCATTGTGGCGAAAAGAAAAGAAAAATTCATTACAAAGGGATTTATTTGAAAAAAACACAAAAGTCGCCACATTTTGAGAGTGGGGGGAAAAAAAAAGAGAAAAATCTAGAAGTCGCCTATTTTAGATATTGAGTTCAAATATGTAGGTCGCCAGAACTAGGCACGATTTCAAAAAGTTTCCACCGTCCTATTTGACCTGTAGCCAAATTTGGCTCAATTTTCCTCTTTTGGACGATCGCCAGTCCACCTACTTGACAAAAATTTGAAAAAACCCTGGCTACCATTTAGGTCTGACTTTTAGCCAAATTTGGCTCATTCCTCTTGTGGATGATCGCCACTCCACCCAGTTGACAAAACTTGAAAAAAATAAAAAAGCCCATTTAGGTTTGAACTTTAGCCAAATTTGGCTCAATTCTCTTGTGGATGATCGCCATTCTAAAATACCTGAAAAATTGTTTTTGTTTTAAAAAAAAAACCCTGCTGCAATTTAGGTTTGACCTTTAGCCAAATTTGGCTCAATCCTTTTATAGATGATCGCCATTTAGGGTTAAAGAAGAAACTCCTCCTCCTCCTCCTCCTCCTCCTCGGAAGAAGAAGAAGAAACTGTGGACACACCTCCACTGCGATGAGCAGCAGAAGAGCAGCGATTTCAACATGAGAGAAATGGAAGTCTACTATGGAGCTAGATACCCATGTGATTGATTGAGCTCTCTGTGCGGGAAACAAAAAAAAAAAAAAGGATCTGCACACTCAGGAAGCAAAGCAAGCAAGCAAGGAAGGAGCCACACCCACCAGAAAGTAAGACATGATGGAGGGTCTTACAGTTTTGTTGAAAGAGAAAGACAAGGACAAGGATAAGGACAGAGACAAGGAGAGAGAGCAGCCGCGTGAGAAAGAGAAGGAGAAAGAGAAAGAAGGAGAGATGGAAGCAGCATTGTATGCCAATTGTTTGCTTCTAGGGCTTGATGCATCTGTGCTTGGGCCAGGTGTGGGTACCCGTGCTGGCCTTTTCCGGCATTCCAATCCTCGAGTTGGAGAAGCTCTCCTTCATTTCCTTCTCTGTGCTCTGAGGGGCCCATACCTCTCTTCCAAGGTAGGTATTACTATCTACATGCCCCCCCCACCCTTTTTTTTTGCTTGCAATCGTGCTTGTTGCTGTAACTCTGAAGTAGAAAACCCTAACCCTAAATTTCTCATTCAATCTTTTCCGCAGGACTTTGCTGGAGTGTGGCCAATCTTTGATGCTGCACAATCGCGCGACTTCCGCAAAGTAAGAAGACATCTATCTTTCTTCCTCCTCACATGGGACTCACATTCCTCATCATGTGAAACACACACTCTCTGTCTGTCTGGTCTTGAATGCACTAAGAACTTTGATACTGCACAATCTCACAACTTCTGCAAAGTAAGAAGCCATCTTCTGTCTTCTTCCTCACATGGGACTCACATTCCTCATCATGTGAAACACACAGTCTCTATCTGTCTGGTCTTGTATGCACTAGGAACTTTTGATGTGTGACCAATCTTTGATGCTGCACAATCGTGCAACTCCCGCAAAGTAAGAAGCCATCTATCATCTTCTTCCTCACATGGACTCATATTCCTCATCATGTGAAACAGTACTCTCTGTCTGGTCTTGAATGCACTAGGAGCTTCAACTTTTTTTTTAGTCTCTCCAATTTTATTTTCTTCAGTAGGTGGACATACTGTCGGTCAGTCAGTGCATGGATCCAGACACAACAACATTGTCTGTGTTGTTTTACTTGTATTTTGCATTTGAATCCTCTTGTGGCACCTCTTGATTAAGGAAGCTGCAGATATAGAGATTCAGGGGTATCAAATGCAATGAAAAGACTGGAACAACGGAATGACTACTGCATTCTTCTTCTTGTGTCTGGTGCATGCTGCAGATAGTGCAAGGGCTTATCAATGAACTGGAAGCTCAAGGAGCCTTACCGCGCAGTAATTCACGAGTTTCATCCCTTGCAACATGTTGTGGTCAAAGGTACAGGTTCTCCAATTTCTCAAAGCTCCTTTTTAGCAATAGGCAGGCATTCCTATTTGATTGTGTGGAGGAACTCTTTGAGTGCACATGGCATTTGTCTTGGGTCAAGAAGATATTGTCTTCAAGTAAATGAGGGAAGATGATCTCTCTCTTCTTTGTTCTGGTCAGGAAGATTCTCTTCACATTCAAGATAATTGTGTTGCGCAGAACCTCCTCCTCTCACTAGATCCTGACAACAACAAGCTAAGAGGACGGACTTCTATTATGTGAGGTGTTGCAGATTTGTGGAGTTGTTGTGGCAACTGTCAGCACATGCATTGCGAGAGGTGCACCGGCGTACATTTCAAGCAGATGTGGCTGCCAATCCTTTGCCAGCACCTCTTACAGAAGTTGTCTCACAAAACTCACATGCAGCTGCACTTCTTGGAGTGACAAAGGTACAAGAAAATGGCTCATGTGAGTCTGAATGGAACAGTCTCTCTGTATCTATGTGTAGGTGCATTAAGACTTTGTCGGAATTCCAGAAGACAAAAAGAGATTGATGAGTACACTAAATTCTGCTTTGGGTCATATTTTTTTTGGCTCACATGTGGAGTGAATGAGTGATGATGGATGTTAGGCTCGGATTGCTTTGGAGCGAAGGAGGTTCCTCAACGGTGCCACGATGGCAGTGCGCAGGCAGGATGTCTGGTCAAGCCTGGCACATGACATGACTGCCGAGTACCGCTCTCTGTGTGCTGAAGAGGTGCTCAGCAACTTTTATCACAAAGGAAAATTTGGTTTTCTGGAATCTAGGTCCATCTGTAGAGTATGACACTGTATAAACTAAAGATTAGGTGGATTTTACTAGCTACCTAGTAGCAGATCTTGTCCACAGTCTTGTAAAGATGGTCTTAAGAGTCTTAGAATGGTTGACCATGTGCCAAAGTGCCACGTCTGCAGTCAGCAAATAGAGTCACAAATGTGATGACATATCATAAGGAAGGAAATCTTATGTTTTATTTTCAAGAACGATGCCCCTTTTGGTTGTTTATTAACTGGCTGGAAAGGCAGGCATATCTGCATCAAGAGCTGGAAAAACTGCAAGAGCCAGAGGATGGAAAGTTCAGGGCAGAGGGAGGAGGAGGAGCATCTACAGGTGATGCAGGAGAAGTGGCTGCAGATGTGAAGTCCATTTCGGTGGCTCGTGCTTCTCAACTCTGGGGGTCCCTTCTGGCTCATACAGGTTGGTGAATTTCCAAACTTTTTAATTTAGTCAAGTCTGTGGTCACCCCTGTGTATTCTGGGCTGCAGCAAAGTTGATTGGACACATACCCAGATGACCTGTACGGAACTGCAATCGTTGTTTTAGTGAAATCTCCCCGTCATTACTGTTGATGGATCCCTGAAAACAAGTGAGAGACTGTCACTTGTGTTCATACTGCTGCTCATTTTTCATTGTTTCTTTGTTATAGTTTGTTCCTTTTGTGTTGTTCTAGATCCCTTCTGGATGAATCTGCAAACTGTGGTACAAACTTTGGGTAGTTGCAAGTTTCAGTCTGGTGACTGCTGTGGCAGCAGAATGGTCCTCCAGTGCAGGTCTTTACTTTGTAGAAAAGCTGGTGTTTGGTTGGAAGATCTTGTCAGACAGTTCTTATGAGTAAATGACATGCCTCTCTGTTCTGGCATTGCAGAGCAAAATGAAAAGCTAACCTCAGGACCCATTGAGGATCTAATTGCACACCGAGAGCACAGGTAACCACTGAAGTTGCACTTTGGTACACACCTTCGGAATATTCATCTTTACAGTATTTATGCAAAACACTTTCCGGGGGTGGTCCAGGAGTGTCTCTATTCATGATTGCTTTTCATCTGCAGGTATAGAATAGACGGAGCAGTATTACGTGCAGCAATGGATCGTGACTCCAGTAGTCTCCATGCGGACACATTTCTTGATGATGTGAACCACAAGCTCCAGAATGAGGAGGAAGGGGTTCAGCAGTCATCACACAGCAGCAGTGGACCAACCACTGAAGGATTGCTAATTGATGAAATCCGAAGTAGAGGTGAAGATAGAACTGCCAAAGGCATTATTTCTCCCTTGGATGTGGCTGAAGTCCTGCGACGTTGGACTCATGCCTTGCAGCGTATTCATAAGCAAGCTGTCCGTTTGGTATGGTTTTATTTATTTATTTTGAACCAGTGTTGCCAACAGATTGTCAACTTGATATTTGCAGACAGGAGGATTGCAGGTTTCAGTTTGACCTAGGTGAGCTAGGACATGAGTTCAACTATAGTAAGAATGGAGCTGAGATCTCTATTTGATGGACTGGCTTATGTCAGGGTGGTTTCTGGATGTTGAAGGCCAGGTTAAATGATGGATCAGGGCCCGAACTCATAAAAGATGTGATGGATGGAGAGGAAAATGCGCATGTGCATGCATTACATGCAACATTGGCAGAGCATAGACAACACCTAGCTAACATTCAGGTACCTGCAGCTGTCAGCTCAGGAACTGGTGGTAGGTTTTGCATAGGCTGAGGCAAGTCGCAATCAATGCTGTTTGAATAAAAATGTTTGAACTGGAGTTGTCTTTGTTCTGTCCTCGTTGCATTCAAGAAGTGCAGCAGTGTAAAATATGAGACAATGTTGACAATTGACAGTGGTATGAAGAAACAAAAAGCTTTCGGGGACTAGATGCATTTTCCTGCCATATTTCAAGAATTTCATCATTTGAGGAGATGGGCTGTTTGTATTTACAGACCAAAGTCTCCAGAGTAGTCAATTCCCTGTTTCTGAAATCTGCTTCCCTTATTTCAGGATTTAGCACTTTTGCAAAACCTTACCTTTGATGATTTACTTGGGGACCAGGTGCTGATGGAGCAGCTGAAAGAGACCTTGCCTGGCATGGAGGAAGCAATATCAGGTCTTCGTCAGCAAGTTGACAGCTCTGATGTCATGTCTGGTTCCAATGCGAAAGAGGCTACACTTGGTGTATCTTCATCCCCTCCTCAAGCATCAATCTCAACAAGGGTACTTTCATCATACAAACTTCTTACACCTTGCTCTCTGATTTTGTTCCTGGTCAGGGGAAAACAAAAAGGGTGCTTATTTTTCTCCTGAAAATGGTTGAAACTTGGAATGCATTGTGTCTATGGCAGGTGCATATTTCTTCATTCCATGGTCTTTAGAGCTGATGCCACTCTTTGTCAATGATTAGAAGGACAAATGTGCAGTGCTATTGTTTTTCAGTTTGTTTTCTTTTGTCAATTCGCCTGCAGGGAGAAGGAATCCATCGAGTGGAAGAACTCAATAGCTTGGGTCCCTTGCAGTTGCCACTCAGCCCCACATTGAGACTGCCTCACCTGCCCATGAGTACCATGGAAAGAACATTTTCCCCAGCCCCCATGGGAAGACTGAGCCGTCTGCAGCCACTGAGTCACAGCTTTTCTTCTATACAGTCTTTGGATGGGCCGCAAGAACAGGACAGCTTTGGTGGTAGTACTGTCTCTGGGAATTCTGGAAGTGAAGAAGCCCCAGGTATTGATGGTCATATTCAGTATCTCTCTCTCTCTCTCTCTCTCTCACACACACACACACACACAGAGTTACTGTTAAGCATCTTGATGCTGTATCTAGTGGTACTTTTCATGGGAACTTGCTGCTCTGCTGCATAATGTGTTCGCATTATTGATCTGCTCTCATGGGCAAACTTTGGTGTCACCTCTACAGATATGGTGGATGATGAACTGTTGTCACTGAGACAGGCCATCCGGGAAGCTGCACTCTCTAAGCCTATACTGACTCCCATAGCTAACCCACTTCTGGAGCGATCTCCAGCTGTGGGTTCGGAGCACTATTTCACACCTGTGACCCCTGTGAGCCACTCAGACTGTACCAGAGAATCAGTGTTTGTGGCAATGACAGGCACTGGCGGGGAAGAGCGATCACCAACTCCAAAGAAAAATAGCGAACACATTAGAAGTGGTTATGTGGCAGATTTTAAATCAGGCTTGCAGCAGCAGAGGAAAGGTAGCAGTTTGGCCGAAAGCAAGAACTCCTCCCAGCAGTTTATAGGCACCATGGTGAGTGAGAGGCAGAGGATTGGAAGACCAGAGACATGTCAGGACGTGAAGCTACTTGGTCCAGATCTGCAGCCATCGTCACCACCACTGATATTGGACTCTGCAGGGTTTGTTGGGACATATGACGACCTGCTAGGTAAATTTTTCTGTCACATTATATCTTTTGCATTTTGCTGGTCTGTAGCCACCAACCCATAGAATGCACCTGCCAATCCTGGGTTTAGAAAACCCTGATTGAGAACCATTCTCTAATTGTGGGACAGTGTTTGCTATGCCTGTTGTCTCCAGCACCCATGTCAGCCTGGGATGCAGCGATTATGGATTCCACTGGATCTTTGTCTCCGTCTTCTCAGTTGTGATGGACAGGACTGACCATCACCCATCACAATGTCAAGAAGCTTCTTCCAATATTGGCTCATGAGCTCATATCTTCTTCAGTAAGCAGCAGGTGTGGCTTGCACCTACTCCAAGTCACTCTACTTCTTACTTCTTCAACAAGGGGAATGGGATATCTATTTGTATATCCATCACGCCATGCATGTCATGGCAGTTCCCAAACCCCCTCGCGAGTGTTGGATGTGCAGCACATGGCAGCTGAGATGACAATCGTACAGTATTAAGGAAAGAGCTGCAATTTCTTTGTTCTTTCTTCTGTGGCACACCTCACACTTCTCCCTTTTTCCTCAAAGTTCGTGCACAGATCCCAATCTCACAATCTAGAGTGAACCGCAACTTTCCATTCCAATTTACCCAATTGACTATAATTTCTACCTTGCCACCCAATTTGAATGTATTGATGCCTTTCTTGCATGGTGGTTTTTGTATGACATAACAGTGGCCTCGTCTTCCCATGAGATGACTGGCAATTGTCGCATCATCCCATGAAATCTTGATGATTCAACAGTTAATACCAGACCAGTTTTGGTCCTGGTTTTGGTCCAAGACTGATTTTTGGCTGGTATGAAGGAGGCATATGTACCTGATATTGAAGTTTAGCAGAAAACCTGATAGGCTGCTCTTACCATTGGCAGTGCAACCAGTCTCTATGGTATCAACTTTCCAGCATGCCAGTTTGGTTTTACGGTTCAGGGTTTTCAGTTTTGGCCTGCATTGGGTCCAAGATTGGTTTTTGGCTAGCACAAGGTAGTACATAGCTGGTATTGAAACTGGTATAAAACTGGTATATGACTGGTATTCCCTTGTGTCAGACCAACCTGATAGGATCCATATCGTCAATGTTGATAGTAGTGTTGGGTGGTTCTTGATTTTCAGAACTTCCAGTTCTGGTACTAAAAGAAATATGAACAGTTCTAGTTATGATTCTACAACCAGTTCCAAATATTATATCCAGTTTTCATTTGGCTTTTGCTAACTGTAACCAGCAAACTGAGTACTCAAACAACACTGGTTGATAAGAGTGTCAGATACCAGGTGTAGGCTTATACGTAACAGACCACCACTCAGTCCTGACAACAACTGCCTTCATGGTCAGAAAGAGGTTCAATGTAATGGAGCACAGAAAGACATCTGCTTGAAAATTGGTGTCAACAGTTTATTGTTTAAGGCAAAACAATTGCAGTACCTGAAAGTGATGCTCCTTAGATAGATGAGGAAAGAGGATGCAGTTCCAGTTCCAAAAATGTTGATCCCTTCCTCCAACATGAAAGAAAGATTTTGTGCACAAAAATAGTTTCAAGAGTTGTCAGCGGTGACCTATGAAGATGACTGACATATGAGGTGTAGGTGTGTTTCAGTGTGATGTTCTCATGTGTCCATGATAGAAGTGCCAATTCTACCTGCAATCCTAAAAATAGCTGATAAGAAGAGCCAGTACAATTGCAATAAGGACAGCCAACAAGCTCAGACTGACCTTGTGTTGACACACAGGCATTTCTACTTTATGCGTGACAAGTGATGCTTGTCAGTAGATTTGTCCATCTTTGGCTTCCTCTTCTGAAAAACCAGTCTGCTACTATGCTCTTGACACCCTCTTGAGTTGAGTTTGCTTTGGGTTGGTTGACATTTGAGGATAGTACCAAAAGCCCCTGTGGGTGGCAACAATTTCAAGCACCATCAACCTCATCATCAGTGAAACAATATATCACACTGCAGCAAGCAATGCTGCCAGCAGTAAGCATATGAATGAGAAAGTACATTGAGCAAATTTCAATTTTTTTATTCACTCACTGTTTCGGAAGTCCCCCCATTCTCCGTCACCTCTGCCGTGTTGCACAATAATTCCTTGTAATCAATCTCGAGCTTTGATTTTTCTGTTTCTGTGGTCTTTAGTTTGTCTTCCAATGATGTTATGATCCCCTGCAGTTGACTAATTTGCTTCTGCACCCACAGTTCAGCTCTATGCCATTTCAGTAAAGAACAGTCACCACCCAACCCTCCCCCCTTCTTCTGGAACAAGAATAGGATGTCAATATCATTTGCTCCTCTTAAGCATCTCTGCACAAGAACTACAGCACTTTTGTGTGTTAACAGGAATAGAAGTTCATGCAGCTAAAGAAGGTAGGAAAAAGAGAGAATAACCGAGAAAGTGAGATGGATCAAATCCAGATCTGTACATACATGGGAGGAGTGATTGATGAGGTTGTCCTTGAGTGATAAAATCTCTTGTTGGGCAGCAGTCAATCTTTGCTGCTCCTGCACCAAGCTCATGTTCTGCAACAAAGAAAGGAAAAATCAGGCACTTAGGCTATGGAAAGTGCAATGTAGTTTTAATTGTTAACCGGTTCTGTCAGAAGAACAAACAGTCAGACACACAAAATAGAGAAAGAGCAGACCTGCTGATGTTGTCTTGCTTCTGCTTCATGCAATTTGTTTTCCGACACACTCAGCTGTGACCTAAGAAGAGTAAGTTCCAATGCTTGTGCTCTCAAAGCCTGTAGTTCTCCTTCAAGGGTTACTTCACGAAATGACTTCCTCTTCAATGCATTTACATATGCTTCCAGCTTTGTCTGGTTCTCTTGAAGCTGTCCCTGTAGGACTGCCATTTGGCTGGCCAAGCTTGTGTTTTGTTCCATGAGACTTGTCATCTGCTGCACCTGTGTCAACACATTTTGTGTCTGCTACAAATAATGAAGCTAAAAGAACTTATCACTGCCATCCATCAATGCAATATTGACTTTCAGACTGACATTGCAAGAAGGGTAAAAGGAGGAATTAAAAAAGAAAACCTCTTGCTTTGAGATCTTTCACCCACAGAGAGAGATTTTCACACTGTCACTAGATGCAACAAGCCTGAGAGTTTCCATCTCTTATAGCGAGAACAAAATACATGAATGGTGGGTGTTCTGGAAAATCAATCACAAAGCCAGGAGTGTGTCAGTACAGGCATACCTTTTTCTCTAAATCTGTTGCCTTCTCCACTGCAGCTGTCAGTATCTCTCTCAAATTAGCAGCTGTGGCTTTTGATTCCTCCAGCTCTTTCTCTGTTTTGTTCAACTCACTCCAAAGATGGTTCATTGTCTTCTTCTGTTGTTCCTTCCCGACAAGTATGTTGTAGTCCTCATCCACATTTGCTGCAAGGCTCTCAGCAGAACTGTTGTGTGGAGGACTCACCAATGCTGCGACTGGACAGAGAGCAACCAGCTCCTTTGATTTCTTCAGCTCAGCTTCTAGCTCTTCAATCCGACCTTCAAGGGCTTTCACTTGCTGAACATGTACAAGCAAATGTGTATGCAGTTAGAAGACAACAGAAAGGAAGGAACCACTAGTAATTCTACTTGCCCATTACCCAACTCTGGTATATATATAATCTTACTCATCCTAGCTATGTAGCCCTAAACCCTAAACCCAATAGTTTCCCAAAAGACATAAGCCTTACCACCCATCTTCTGTACTTCTCATGTGTACATGGAAAACATAGCATGTGAACTATGTCGTGTCCACTCAAAACAAGCCTTACCAAGCATCTTTAGTTTACAAAGCACATAGTAACATAGTATAATACAAAAAAAGACTTCACCACTTCCCATGGCCCTCCTCCCAAAGGGGCAGCCTCACTGGAATTTCCATTCACAATCTGCACTTCCAATTCAGTGATATGCTTGTCACTCTCTTCATGCTGGGACTTTGAAGCTGCAGCCTCAGCTTGAGCCTTAACCAGTTGAGCCTTCATTGCCTCTAACGAGGACTCCAATACTGGCAACACTTTGTGAAATGCCACATGGAATCCTTTGTCAGGGAACCTGAATTTACAACAACAATTACTATTACTGGTCAGGAATCCAGATGTGAATCAGGAATGAAAATTATGTTTCCCCAGCTGGAATCAATACTATGCTGGTCAGCAATCTGAGAGTAGAATCTGGAATATTATGTTTGGCCCCCCCCAAGCTGGAGTCTCGAGGAAGTACTGAAAGCAAGTATATGAAAACTGTGAACAACTTCTGTGAGAACAGAAACAAAGATCGGTGGTTTTATGAACCATACCCCCTGTTCACCAGTACACAGTTGTTGAGCGACTCCCCGTAAACAGCCCATTGCTCCCACTAAAAGTCAACTTTAAGACATCAGTAAACTTCCATGCCCCCAACAGCAGCAACTGTCACTCTTACTGCAAGATTTCATCAAAGCCAACATCATAGCCATTACAATACATTTTTATTTGCAATCAGAGGCAGTGGCCCACACACATGCATGCACACACACATATACATGTTATGAAAGTGATGCACAGAAGCTCAAAAGTACCGAATAAAAGTTTCGGTTGCTGAATCGAAGGATTAGGCCTTCATCCATGGTTGCCTGCAAGATCTGTTGGAAACCCATTATGGATTTGGTCAGGTACTCCAGACAAACAATGGGGACTAAAACTGAGCATGTAATGTACTATAACCTGAAAGACAAGGAATGCAGTGTCTATCCATACATGCAACCCAAATGAGAAACAACTACTTTTACATTTTTGTTTGAAAAACTAGAAACTCCCCTGCACAAAAGCCAATCCATCAAGTTCCAAAACACACTGACGATGATCATCATTCCACACAGCTATCCCAGAAAACCAGTAGTAGTAAGTCTACTGCAAAACACCCAAATTTGTAGTTGATACCTACCTTTCCTTCAGCAACTTGTGATCGAAAGCCAATGAACTTCTGATCATTGCTTTTGAGCAGCTCAACAACTGCTTCAGCTGGGTTCCTGATGCAACAGAAAATTTTCCATGACAAAAGCACCATTTTGTGTACACCCTAGTCTTTATTGCTTCCACTATAAATCGTCAAACAGGGAAAAATGCTGCAATGGTGGATCCAGAATTTTTATTTCAATCTTGATGCAGTTGTCAAACTATTTGCCAGTGGATCTTCTTATCCAGTATGCCCATGAACAGTGGAAGCTTCACCATTTGTAACAAAATCCCACACGAGTTGTTTGGTGTCAACCTTCTGTGCACAATAGAAACCCCCATTTGGTGCTGCCAGGGCAAACAAACCTCCCACCCACACACACCACATCCAACCAACAATTTCCTTACAACCCCACTGAGATTTAACCCTAAACAAATGTAGTCCTCCAAATTTTGACAGAAGCAAAGGAAATCAAAAGTCAATTTTGGACTAAACTCCCCAAAGGGTTTAGGGTTTAAGGCTTAAAGGGGCTTGCTTTTCACTTGCAAGCATTGTTCAGGGTTTAGGGTTTAAGGTTTAAAAGGGCTAAGATGCTTGCAATTGAAAAGCAAACACCTTAGCCCCTTTAGATCTTAAACCCTAAACCCTGAACAATGGACACCTTACTAAACTGTCAAAAACTGTATCTGCAAAACTCTTGAAGTTCCATAAACCCACAAAAACAAAGAAAGACTATCACAGAAAAGGAATTTTTTTTACCTCAAGCAAGTCAATAATCATGCCCATGCCCATGCTTATTGCTTTTGTGCCTTCTAGGCCACTGCCAATTCAGTCAGGTAGTAGAATTCCAACTGCAAGAAAACACCCACCACCAAAGAGTATGATTTTTCATGATGCACTGACATTTGATGTTAGCCTACAAAACCTCCAATTCTAGAATCATGGACGAAAACATCAATTTTCCCACATGGAAAACATCAATCTTCCCACATTCTTCTTCGACTACTACTACTACTACTACTACTTCTTCTGCATCAAAAGCATAAATTTGCTTACATGAAAAGGGAAAGCTCTAGACACAGATGACCTAAAAAAGAGGCAGGGAAATGGAGGGGGGCAAAAAATACACACCCAACTCTGTAAATGCTCTGTTAATTGCTACTCTGCACTAATCACCATCATCCTAAACCAAAAATGAGCAATTCCCAATGCACTTGCACTGGATTACCAATACCTTCCTTTCATGATATCCGGATTCAAGGATCTGGAATCTCCCTCTGTTGCAACCTGATGCCAACCCTTTGCCAAGCCCCCAAGGTATGTACATATATAGATATAGCCTATCTTGCCTTCCCATTCCGAATTAAGGGAAAGTGCAAACCCTAATTTTGTTTTAGGGTCTAATTTTTTCAAATTTTGCAATAGTAGAAGTGGTTCCATTGGTAATAAATGTATGCCATATTTCACTCACAAAACCCTCCCCAAAAAAATTGTTGGCCACAAAATTAGGGAAGATATGATGATTGCACATGCCTAAGCATCACCCCCCACACCATAAACCCTAAAAGACTATAATATCACCTCTTGGTATTTAAATGCAAGTGATTTGGATGATGCTTTTGATATGGGATAATTATGAATTCATTTACAACTTAAGGTTTTGGATTTGAGATTAAGGGGGGGGGGGGTAAGGGTGTGTGAACATGATAATCGACCATACTATTTACACAAAAGCCTTTTGATAGTTGAGCCAATAGTTTTCAAAAGAATTCATTATTGCATTCTTATATGCACACTAATAATATGAAGGTGTTGGCAAACAAATGCATCATCATATGAAACTTGGAACAAAATAACATAAAAGGTAAATAATATTTATTTATTTATCTTTTTTTGGTATTTTTTTGGGTTTTTGTTAGGTCAACCCAAAACCATGTTTGGCATCATGTGTGGAGACAAATGAGACTTACCTACCTACTACCCTACCAAAATCAAAAGAGGAGCTTTATAAATAAGTATTCACACAATTCACAATCAAATAGGGGTGAATTAGGACATATTTTTCCATTAGACATTAGGGTTTTATTTTTGATGTTTTGGATATGTTTTAACAAATTTCTCAATGATTTTTTAAAAATTATGTTGCTTATTTTTGTTCTCATTTTGTTGCCCAAGTTCCCAAGCACCACATTTTTATCACATATTTCACCCTAAAAATTTTAGGGTTTTAGGGAGGGGGGTTGTGAATGTCCAAATTTTGACTGAATTTTTCTATTAATGAGCAAATAAAAGAGGCTCAAGTTCCAAAAAAATACATTAATTCTTATTTATTTTTAAAAAACAACTTTTTGGATGCACCCATAACTAATTAATTAATTAATTAATTAATAGATAGAATCAACAACAAGTACCCATGAAGCACACCACAGATCTCATCACATGTCAGACAGTGTCAGGTAAATTAATTATTATATTTATTTATTCATTTCTTTCTTTCTTTCTTTTTTTAGGTCATCACATGTCAGGCACCGTCAGTTCAATAAATTTTAATTAAATTTCATTGGTTTTTTTAACACTTGGAGCAGATTTTTAATTTTTTAATTTTAAAAAAATTTAATTTTTTTTTCCTTTGGTGGGGATAGGCTACACTGGGAACAGAATATGTTTATTTGTGAATATTTGTAAATGTCCCTCAATGCATATTAGTACCCTATAATAAGCCAACTTTTATTGTGCCAATGAGGGCATGGTGCAAGGCACAAGCCAAGCTCAAGACCTAAGTTCCCAAAATGTGAATGTGCCCACCTCTAACACTAAAAAAGAACTAATTCATTAGGACCTTACAAATGAGAATTGATCCATTTTTGGCACATTTTGAAATATTTGTGTGGTGGGAGCAAGATGCATTTTTATTGTGTGTCTCATGGTAAAAAAACAACACTTCAATTGTGTCACCCTTACATGAAACTATAGCATACCCAATTGCTTATCCATCTTCTTTTCACAATTTTAATAGAATGCAAGCTTTTAAAAGCTCAAAAACCTTTTAAAATGGTACCCTTTTCTTCAAATTTTATTTCAATGAAGGAAAGCTTCAACCATCTATCAAATGAATTTGGTCATTGAACTTGGATGGAATTCAAGCTAGAATTGTTCGGTTTTTAATTTTAAGAAGAACCTTGGGTTATGGTTCTAAAACTTTTAAAGTTTTTGATGGAACCTTCAATCCAATTTGGAGACTAGTTTTTTGGATTTTAAAAACTTTTAAATATGATTTTTCTGAACAAAATTGGAGCCTAATTCAATTTAAGATGAAATCTAGTTCCATTTTATTACACAAAACTAAACCTTTTTTTTATGTGTCATATTAGTTTGTTCAATTAATTTACACAATCCAAAATAAAGATTACATCATATTGATTATGTACAACAAATTAAAACTAATTGTTTTCATTAAAAATAATGTTAAGTTTTTATATTTTACAAAAGTTATAGTCATCTACCTAGAGCACTTGAACATATTTTTAAAAGGACAACATCCTTGGTTTAATTTTTTCCAATTTTTAAAAGAAACTACCATGATATCTAATCAGATTCGACAATAAATTATCGAATAATTAATTAAATCTTAAGATTAACATTTGGTTCTTTAATTCTAAATTTTTTAGCATGTAATGATTATAAATAGTAATAAGGTCATCATTTTTAAGTTTGTGGGATAATCCAATGTGTCTAGATTGCCTTATTCAATTCAAATGGTAGTTTCAACAAAACATTGAACCTTTGGTCCAAAACTACCTTAAAACTTGGACCTAAACTTGCTTAAAATCAAAAACATTCCAAGAACCAATGCTGGGTGGTTATATAATTTACTTGGTTAAAATTGTTGGTTATAACTTGACACATAATTTTAATTTTAAAATTTTAATAACGAAAATTTATAGATTATTTCAATGGTTCAGAAAGTTGTTAGAATTGACAATTTAATATAACATCTTAAATTTTATGGTAATATAACCATAGCCAAAATCTCAAACAAGTTAAAAGGTTTGTCCAATATTAGACCAAGGTATGTGGGTCATCAACTATGTCAAAGATGTGATCCTTGCCATGATTGTATGAATTTGAAACCGCTCGCAATAGACCTAGAGTTTGTAGATTTAGAATTGATATGTTTAAAACTTTAAAAGATTAAAATTTGAACAAAACCCAAAAAAAAATTCAAATTTTTTATGTAGTTAAAATGATGATAATACATAAGACAATTAAAGAAAATATAGTTCCAAAAAAAATAAATTTAAATCCTTCTATTTTTGCTAACTTTTGAGATTTTAAAATTAAAATAGTCTAAAAATTAGTGTCTATAAAATTCAAAAAAATCATCATTTCCAAAAAAAATTGCCATATTGAGAATCTTTCACTTTTTTAAAAACCATGAACATGAAGAGTTAGGTTGCAAGATGATGGCAAATAAGAGTTTTCAAATTTGGACCTTGTATATTTTATCATCGATTTCATGTGTTTTATTTTAAATACAAAACCTAACGAAGCCATGACTATATGGGAAATATATTAAAGTTCACTTGAATATGTTCATATTATAATCAGATGCACTTTTCATGTAACCATTTGGTTAAGGGGGAATTTGTTTTTTGAATTTTCAAAATATGTGAATAAAAATATAGGGTCTTGTATATTGGATGTTGGGTAAAAATTATAATTTAATTAGTTTTACAATATGTTATATTTATTATAAATATATATATAATTAATATAGGGTAACATTAATATAACATATGTATTAAACATTTTAAATATTAGTCATTGGTAGGTTCAATTGGTAGATTATGAGCTTCTAATTTTAAATATTTTATATTATATTTTCCATTTTTCTATTTAATTTTGCACTTTTTAATGTAAGCATGATCTAATTGATAAATTTTCCTTTTAAAAACAAGTTCTCTCAATCTTGTTTTAAAATGATAATTATATTTTGATTCACTTTTTTTTTTTTCATTTCCATTTCTCATCCATAACTTAAATATGGTCTATTTGTTAGTTTGTTGAATTAATTGTATTTGAATTTTTGAAAGTTCTTGTTAGTGATTAGTGATTTTAAAAATAGAAATATTAAAAAGTTACATAGTGGTAATGATGAAATGTGATAATGGGGGATCAAAATGAAAGGTAGTGAATGAAGAATTGTTAGGCAACCCAATAGAGGAGGAGAATTAGATTGTTGCAAATCAAAAGGAAGTGTGATAATGGGGGATCAAAAGGAGAGGTAGTGAAGGAATAAGTGTCAGGTAACCTAATAGAGGAGGAGAACTAAATTGTTGCAAATCAAAAGGAAAGGTACTGAAGGAATAAGTGTTGGGCAACCTAATAGAGGAGGACAACTAGATTATTGCAAAGAGTTTTTTTTGTTTTGGGCATAGATTTTTGGACAAGCATCATAAGTATAAAACTTTCAATTTTGGACATGACCAATTTTAATGAAATGTTTTTGGATGTTTGTTGGTTTATGTGTGAAAAGCACTTGCATGTTATTGTAAATATTTGTATGTGTTAGATCAAGAATATAATCAAGGAGTGGATCCCATACCTTAGATTGTTACTTGTGAATTGGATAGATGAAGGTGGATTCATTATGTGCTCATTGATAAGAACGTGTTATTATTCAATGGAATGACAACTCCCCCTACCCCACTCATTGCATTCCTAGATGGAACAAGCCTTAATAAACCTATTTTATATAATACACAAATTTCCATGAAATTCACATTCAAGGGAACCATTTATGATCGTGATCTATGGTTCCATTTTAATGTAATCAATTTGACTTGTAACATGAATTGACATTAAAAGATGTGCTTGAAATGTGAATTGACAATGGGAACTTTTTGGAACATTTCCTAGTTGAACTTATTACCATTCAACAAAATAACAATTCACCCTATCATGTTTTTTGGTTGGAATGAACCTACCAAGATGATTTCATAGTACACAAATTTCCAAGAAATTCACAATCAAAGAAATATGATATATCACCTATTATTATGATGTATTCACATCATTATCAAAAGAAAATATGTAAGGTAGATAGATAGCTAAGTAGAAACATAGCTAACCCATCCCTTTCCAACAAGTCTTACTAGGTTTTTTCTATAATATATCACCCTGTGATTATGATTTGTTCACATCTATGTATGAAGCAAGGTAGTTTGTTTTGTCACATTGAAATTTGTCAAACCATGACACTTCATGTCATGCTTTTCGTATTTTCAAAAAACTTTTGATGAATACAGGTGCACTAGTTTGATTTGAAATTATTTGGAACTACTATGTGGAAGCTATTGATTATTAAAACATTTTTTCAACAAAAACTAATTAAAATTTCATCTAAAAACCATATTGGAATTTGGGAGCATTTTTGGTGTAGTTGGAAACCCATGATTTAGTAAAGTTTATTTCACAATTTTTAGAGCTAAGGTGTGAAAGATATTGATTTATGAGTGGATTTTGTTGCCGTAAATTCAAACAAATTGTAAAAATTGGGTTTGCAAAGTAAAATCAATTGAACCTTCAATGTGTTCATGCTTGGGCCAATGACACGGGGCAAAAAGTATGTAATGTAAATATAGGAAAATTTTCTATTTTTAGACCTTTCTCCAATGTAAAGAACTAAAAAGATTGTTGAATTTTATTCTTTTCAAAATTTGGTTTTTTTTTTTTTTTTTTTTTTTTTTTTATTGGTTGTATTTTATATCTTTGTTTTTTTCGAATTGT
>Ga0116227_10004748_pt1 | contig 29321 bp, 16 predicted proteins | sample S1TSphgellanicum_FD_89693 | JGI IMG/M metagenome (GOLD analysis project Ga0116227, IMG submission 89693) | Host-associated microbial communities from peat moss isolated from Minnesota, USA - S1T2_Fb - Sphagnum magellanicum MG | ecosystem: Host-associated > Plants > Peat moss > Unclassified... | reverse complement strand
TTCAGGGTTATAAAAGGAGATAGTCTGGGGAACAACCCTTCAGCAGATCAACACCAGTTGATGGATCAATAAAGCTTGTCTTGTCTTGTAATTCTCCACTTGTTTGTAGTCGGTCCATAACAGAAGGGTGTGAATAATTGGGATTGCACATATGTTGTATATCACATTAGTTATCAAACCCTTAAAGTAATGATCCAATCAATGTTGCCAATTGCCTTTGAATATTCATGAAATCCTTTGGTGAATCCACAAATGTTGTTCATGTTTCAAAACATAGGGTGGCAACCAAATTTAATGGTGAATTTATTTATAAATCTAAAGAATCCATTTTAGATGATGATGGTGTCAGTGGTTTGAACATCACCCCCCATTTATTAAACCCATTAGTACCTTTCAAAATATCCCTTATTGTGGAATCATGTGTCACCTTTGTGGTGCACCCTAGCCTTAAATATGGGGTAACCAAACCCTAACCCTAAATTGGGATGTTAAATTTATGGTTTTAGCCTAAGCTTAATTTAATCCACAAAAACATTTCATAAGGCCAACAAAACACAGGCACATTGTGAACACAACTAGACATCAAACCAATTTGACCACCATAACCAAACAATGGAGTTGGTCCAATCATTAGCTCCATAACCTAGCCTACAACAGTGCCAACCCTTTTACAACTTAACCTTCCTAAACCCTAATCATTATGTATGGGCAAATTAGAAATCAAATAAGACGTACACAATGATCAAAATTGATGAGTAACTTGTCCCATGCATGACCTTAACCACACCAATTACAACCCCAAAGTTCACTATAACAATTAACATGTATGGGTTGGTTCACAACCTTTCATCTTGGGTTTCCCATTATGAAATATGCATAAATTTTTGAAAGATCAACCTTAGAATGTGTGTGCTTACTTTAAGGTGTTAGCCAAAAGCACAAAAACCCCTTTAGCCCCCAAAAAATGATTACCCAATCAACACATTGATAGGAAACAAATGCACCCAACAACACAAAATGGGAATGAATTTTTCATACAACATAATCGCCATTCTTATAATTTTTGTTTGAAAATTACAATAACAATTCAAAATCCTCCACGTTTATTGATGGCGTGGCACTTCATTAACTTTAAATTACAAAAATGGGTACTTACCAAAAAAAGTAAAAATTTTGCCAAAAATTGATTGGAAATTGTCCCCACCCTGTAGAATCCCTCCAAAAAGATTTGTTTCCATAAACGTTAAAATTTTGCACACATGTACATCTTTTCTATAAAAATTCAATGATGTACATAACACTTTAATTCAACTCCATATGTAAAATATATGAATTTTTTTGAAAAATTTATCTATTGACATTCATGATCAAACAACAACACCAAAAGTTTTTAGCAAATCACTAAACAACCTATTCCATCCACCAACAAATAACTTAAAAATTTGCTAATGATAAAAAAACCAAAACCATTTACTTTGCTATTTGTTAATGAATGATTCAACTAACTTTTTTTGGTGGATGAAAAAATTACATCCAATTAATGGATGATTATTAGTATTTTCACATGGATGATGTTTTTGAAAAAAATGAAAAACAAATAAAAACCCATAAAATCTAAGGGAAAAAAGGTATACCATGTGACAAGTTCGAATTGGTGCCAAACTTGTGCCCTAGGTTCAAAAAATAATAAATAAGAGAGGTTTAATTGGGACCCTCTTTTCCTTATCCCAAGGCTCCTTGAAATGAAATTTCAAATTAATACAAAAAAATCAGTAAAAATGATTTGAAAACCCACAACTTTAGGATTATATCCCAAGACATTAAATAACTCAAACTTTGTTCATGCATAAACTGATTCCAAATTAGAACATAATTAATTATATTAAATCAACTTAGCATTAACAGCATTAAGATTTAATTGAGTACTTAAACCAACACTTTTGACAAGGTTATTTTAAGTTGTAATGATGAAGAGAAGCAAAAATGGAGAAAGGAAAGTAGGCAGGTTGAAAAAGACTCAAAATTAGACAACTATAAAAAACATGGGAAACACATTAAAAAATAATTATTGTTGATACACATATCTTTTTTGGGAAAAAAAGGTGAATGTTCATGTTTTGAAACACATGCTTTTTATATTTTTCTTTTTTACCCATGATAATATAATAGGATATGATTGGTATAACAATTAATAAATATTAGTAAATACACATATATCCAATAATTACAAACATGCACCCATCTATTATATCTACCATGGTATACCCTATTAATATACTTTCATGAAATATCATTTGAAAAAGTGTGGAAAATAAATAAAAAATTGAAATTTCATAATTGATTTTTTTTTCAAGCTTGGACATTAATTATAAAGAGTATTCAATAACATGTCTCATAGGGGGGTTGGTTATAGATATTATTTTGTTAGTAGTAACTTTTCGATAAACCCGTTTTGGAGGAATATGTTTTTCAAATTGAAGGGGGCCCACATCTGCTTCAATCATGCTTACGTGCAACATGAGATGGCCTTAGTCCTATAGCTAGGGAAATGCATTCTTCTTTTTAAAGTTTAACAAGTATCGGCACCCCACATCTATAAACATCTTTGATGGACATCCACCATGACACATCCCTTAGGTCTATCTTAGAGGATGACTCCTTTTTTTAATGTCTAGAGCCCACATTTGTTCTTGTTCAAGTTAGGGAGTAGGGCTCTGGTTGGTTGCTAAACCATTTATTTATTTGTTTCACATCGCACATTTTACTGTCATTTCAATGTTGCATTTTCATTTCGATTTGATTCAACCTTTGACATTTATTCTTCTCACATGTGAGTGTGGACATGATTTGGACGCATTTGGCAAGTACTTAATTCGTTGCTTGTTTGGAGGTTAGTGGATAGCCACATGTGATGTCATCCGAAACGTCATGTATGCGTTTGTTCGAGAAAGTGGGCACGTTGTATGGAAAGAGTGGTGGTATGCCCTTACGTTAGGAGTTTCATTATGAATCAATCATTACATTATCCAAGAGGACCATGTCTTCATTGCCGATGTGGTGGTTATTGACCCAACACTTTTTAATGTGCTTAAACCTCTACTATAGAAAGGAATATTGTGTTGGTAGGTGATGCTTGTTCTAGACCTCCCATTACTATTAAATCTCACGATTTGCATGTTGGCAACATTAGAGGGGCCGTGGGTGAGATAGCTTTGTACCATGAGAGGGATTAACTCTCTTGCTTTTTTTTGGTTCCTAGTGTATGTACTTCTTTTGGCCTTTCTTTGGCCTTCCCTTTTTGTCTCCCTTGTGATGGTTCTAGCAATCAATCTTTTATTCTTATTTTTGTGAGACCTTTGTTAGTACTAACACTCCTCTTGTACATGCTTGTCATTTAAAACTAGTAACCCTAATTAAGGCCAACAAATGATTCTAGAATTTTCTCCTAATGTTTGTAAACTGGTTTCCTGAAAGATTATCACTACCCATCCAGGGGTAGTGCAAACTTTTAATGGATTTTATTTTTATTTTTAAAAAAAATCTGGGTCTGCCCTGAAAAGATTTAATCCAGGGTAATAATTTAAAAGATTTATAGAGTTTTCCTTAAAGTCATCCGTCTTCACTGTGGCTTTCGGCCTCTTTTCACCCCCTATCCCCTCTTTGAATCAGGTATGCAAAGTAAGGAAGTTTTATTAAATCTGGGTATGAAATGCTGAAACTCAGCATTTAATGCACAAGGTTCGAGGTAATTATAGTAGTTGTACATGTAGGAGGAGTGAAAATATATGTAGCAGCAGTGGAGGCGTACCAAAAAAGAAAAGGAAAGATGGGGTCAAAACAGGATGAAACTCAGTTTGGCACAAGAAGTGGTGCATTTCTGAGTTTGACCCCCCCGGTTGAAAGTGCTAATGTACCTTTTTGCAGATTTTTAAAAAATCTCACCCGGTTTTGGACCAAACTCAGGGTACTGGTGCCGTGTTTTCCTGACTTCACGGAAAACCCTAATATCTTTTTCTTTTTTTGGCATGAGTGTACTTAAGATTTTGGGGGTCAAGTTTTGACTTGAACTTGAAACCCATGTGTGAGACCTAGTTGTATTTGAAAGGCTACTTTTTCTTTGAATCAAATTCATGATGGAGTGAAATTATCTAACCATAGTTAGATCACTTTTCATGATTTTGTTGGAACTTGCCATAAAAAGGAGCGAACATTTATGTGCTTGTCTTGTATTGGGAATACTTGATGATACCACTTGAGTAGACCTAGGCTAACCATGTAGTTAGGGTAACCGACACATGTGCTGAATGGATCTGCCACATTTCCATTTATGGCAAGCTTTAATTAAAAATGGTGAGAAATTCTGAGAGGGAAGTTACCGTGCAACATGGGTCAATAATTGGAATGCAAGAAGAATTCGATTTATTAATCATAAAAATAAAAATAAAACAAAAGCCCTACAAAGGACTCGTCGTCAGTTAAGTACAACTGTCCCTTAACTGTCCGTTACAAATCGGTTCCCATCAGGCCTTTAAATTTGCTGCCTTCAATTGCATATAGGGTACACTCGCCCGTCACCGAACACTGGCCTATGACCGAACACTTTGGCAGATCTTTCTCAATTCTTTTCCATTTGGAGTGATTTAAAATGTTAAAGGAGCGGCTTGTCAAGGTTACAAATAATCTTCGAAATGCAAAGCCCAAGGAGCAGCCCAAAATGAGCAGTAAAGAAAATAGGTTTTTTCATATTGTAAGACTTTTTAATTTATTTTTTTTTCATTTTGACCCCTCCTACTTCATCAATGCATAACTTTCTCATTTTTTGTTCAAATTGAACGATTTAAACTGCTCTGAAATCGCCATCTTAAGTTCTACAAATCATCTTCTGACTCTAAAGGCAACAGAATAATATTTAAGAATGTTTTTGAGGGGTTCAAAAATAGGTTATGAACTATTTGATCGAGAATTTTTCTATAAAAACGACTCCCCCTACTTTGAGAGGTTGTAACTTTCTCGCTTCTAATCCATTTTTGTTGATTTAATGCAATAGATGCGCAAAGAGGAAAGCTCCATTTGCTCTTTAAACACCATAAACAATGGGGCCCTCTTGCAAAATTGACAAAAAACCCTACCTTAAGTGTACTATGACTAGCTTGTCTATCCTAGTCCTTCTAGTGAAGGGCTAACATTTTTTTCCCCAATCCTTCAATGTGAAGGGAATTTGTAAATAAAACTTCACATAATTGAATAAAGAACAACTCTTTACCAAATATTCTTATCAAATGAAGAAAATCTCTTCATGAAGCTCATCATTTTGGTGTCTTAATACATGTGTCACTTGTTGGGCCTATAAGAAAATATGCATAGATTGGAAGGATATATTAAAGTTATCCATAAAATTGTGAAAATTGTAGGTTATAGTCTCAAGTTTGGGCGAAGGGGATTATGAACACAAAATTGCACGATGTCAATTTGTCGAAGGGAAAAAAATGACAATGAAATTTCTTTTTGCTCCTTAATTCAAGATTCCTTGAGTTTGGTCTTGCATTGTGAGTTTTGTAATGAGTGTAATGAATGATCTTTTTTTTGTTTTCATGAAGGGTTTTTCTTGTTGTGTCACAAATTGAACATTTTGGAGAGAATGAAGGGGGCTAATTTTATGAATAACTTTCTATGTGCATTTTGGCAAAGCTTCGATGAACCTTTTTAGGGCATGACAAAAAGTATGATAAGAGCTTTAGAAAATCATTCATTTCTTATAATGAATTTAGTGGTGAAAGGATGATCATGATCTCTTTGGGTGGGTCTTGTGTGAGATGCAATCACAAAGCTCCTTCAACACTGATTTGTTTTACATTTTTTTTAAGGGTTTAAACTTCTATGAAACCAACCCATTTGAATCTCCACCCACTTTCCATTCCTTTTTCAAAGTCTAGTTGATTATTTGTTGCAATCGGATGGTTATTTCTCAAATTCTAAACAATATAATAAACCTACCCATGCACCCACCTTCAAAAAAAAAACCAACTACTTGTTGTAAGTAGTTTCCATGATGAGGACAATAGTAGAAGGAAAATTCTTTGCAATTTTGTTGTTGTGCATATGAAAAACCCAATTTCAGTAGGAGTAGAAAGTTTTCAAAGGTGGTTTGGAATTTTTCATTTAGTTAGGTGAGAATACAATTGTGAATTACATGAATAATCATCCCAAAAAACTAAAAATGGGATAAACGATCTTTATTCCTTACACACACAATAGCCAAGTTTCCTCCATGATAATCAACAATGGCAAATACATCTCCTTTGTGATAAACCAATGTTATTTGGATCCTCCAATTTAAGGCTCTCTGTTTTAATCAACATTGATGATTTTTTTTCTCATAATTAGTAAAACATCAACTATGGTGGTCATCCATCCTTACTTTTGACAAATGATTATCATTTTATTAAACGTTAAAGATAACTCAAAAGGGAGGATGAATGAGTACAATGAAGATCAAGGACAATCCCAATGTAAGGATTATTTTATTGTATGGAAAGAAACATTGTGGATCTTAGCAAATACACATTTTATGGAAGGATGTGAAAGATTGGATGGTCCATGAAGATTTGTATTTGTTGGTCAACATTTTTTGTGTTTCAAAGATATTTATTTTTAAAAAATCTTAAATGACTAATTTTTTTTGGAATTTCAAATGGGCATTGTTGTGGGCTATGTGATTTTTTTTAATTTCAAGTTTTTAAGGTTTCTTTTAGATGTAGAAATTTTACTTAAACCATTTAGTCCTATGAGCCTCCTAATAACTAAATGGTTACAAGTGATAGATTACTTCTTGTCTTTTAGTTTATTTTGAAGATGAAACCATTATATTAGTTAGCCCATTGAAAGATGTGTGATTGATAGTTGTTTACCAATCAACTAGGAAGGATTTGTGTAAAGATTAAAATAAGGGGGGCTTACTTTTGTGAGTGGAATATGGGCTTTATATGGTTTATGGAAGAAGGGGATTAAGAAATGGATTCCTATCATTCTTGTATGGAGAGTTTTGGAGGAATATGAGAGAGAGAGATTTTGTATGAAGAAAGAAAGAGTAATACACATGAATGGGTGAAGGTTGGGAGATTTGTTGCACTATCTTTTTTTCTTTTCTTTTCTTTATTTATCTTTTGCATTAATGCCCTTTTAGAATGATAGTGGTCTATTGTAGTTTGATGTAGAATATTATAGTTCTCACATTAGTTTATTTTATTGCATTATGTTACATCTAGAACTTGTTCTTTATAATATTATAGCTTGTTGGAAGGTAGCTATTGTAAAATAATAAAAATAGTCTACATGTTTGGTGGAAGGTAGTAGTTCAACAAAAGCAAGGCAACAAGGTTTGCAAGATACTAGTACCAACAAAATAGGACCAATAGATTTTTAGAGGTACCAAGGCTTGGGCTATAAGGTACCCTCTCCAACTATAGTTGGAAATTTTAATTTGTTCTTGTTTTTATTGTACCTTCTTGAGTTTGTGTTGGAAGGTAGTGCTACCTTCCCCATGGTAGTCCTTGAATACTACCCTTTCCATTGTGATTTTTAAGAGTTTTACCAAATGACCTTTATCCAAGTTTTATTTCTTAGGTTGCTAAATTTGTTGTCTTATAGTTGCATAAGGTTTATGGAGAAATTTCAAAATGGTCTAATGATTGCAAATGTTCCTATGGATTTGGTTAAGGTTTTGATCAAATAGTCACATGCATTGGACATCTTGTCAACAACCAAGCCTAATCCTTGCACTCAAGACTACACCAATGACAATGGTGGAAATCGTAGTTGGGTAAAGTGTTAAATTAGGAAATTCATTTGTGAGTTGACTCTTGATTTCCACCATTGGGATCAACATAGCCTCCTTTTGAAATTGTTGTTTATTTTCAAAGTTTTTCATATTTACATCTTGAAAGTGGCAAAGCTTCATCCTTACTTGAAGAACCAAAATTTGGCTTGAAATTTATTTTAACAAATACTTAATGTGATGATTACAAGTGCCATATTAGGACACATGCATTAATGTCATGTAAAAAATCTTCTATCAAATGACCAATGAAGTTTTTGATCCAACCTTGGGGAACACTTCTCCAATTTTGAACAAATTCAACCTAACTTTGTTATTTCATCATCCATTGCTTGATTTTGGCTAAAATTTTTGTGAAAGACATTTCAATATGTAAAATTTTAATCCAATATGGTTTCGATAGTTAGTTTTGTAATTGTATTCATAGATGGGTAGATTGGATTAGATTTCTAACTAAGGCTTTGAATATAGGTGAATTGAATGTAGAAATTAAGGACTTAAGCTCTTAAGGGTTAAATAGAAAAGGCTTAGAACATATGTATCTCTTGATGGAAGTTTAACCCCTAGAAACCAAAACCCATTTTATAACTATTTTATTCAAATTTGGTCCAATCTATTCCTTGATAAATCAAATTACAAATCCAACCATTAGATTCAAAGTTTACAAATTCATAATTCCCTAGTAAAAATTTCAACCAAAATTAGGCAAAGGATGATGAGATGCAAAGTTAAATTGAATTCATACATGATCCAACACATGTTGCCCAAGGTTGGATTTGAAGTTTCATTGGCCAAAACAAAACTTTTTGCAAATAAATTAATGTGTTGTAATATGACATTCACAATGATTGAGTTACATACTTGCAAAAGACATTTCAAGCCAAAATGTGACTATTCAAATATAATGAAACCTTGCAAGTTTTGGAATGTGAATGTGAGGATCCTTGAAAATGGGTAACAAATTCAAAAGGATCTTGTTATTAGACCTTTTTGGTTAATTTTTAAATGAGTTTTCATTGATTGGGGATAGATTTTGTCCCATTGGTGGTCCCCCTTACACATGGTAAAATGATTGCATGGGATTTTCTTGACAAACCCTTCCTTAAATCCACTTGATATGATCAAGCAATGAACCATTGGAAAGATATTCAATGTGTGCATTCAACCAAAAAAATTAAAAATTAAAATCCTTCCTATCAGATGAATTTAAAATTAACAAAACGTCCTTTTGCAAAATTTTCAAATGTTTGGGGTGATGCCTATACAAGGTCATATATATATATATGATTTTTTTTTTGAAAAGGTTTTCAATTATGAAAAGCATTTTCATGGTCAATCAATCAATGCAAATGATAGTTTTTGGCATAATTTTTCACATTGGCCTATAACCTATGAAAGGTTTAAACCTGCAAAGGTTAATTTTCAATTAAGTCCCTATTATCACATAGATAGGTTGCACAACAAAATTCCCACACAACACCCACATACCATATTTACAAAACATTTGAAAAATACAAAAGATAAAACTTACATGATTTTTGGGTTATGATCACCTAAAGCTTAACTTTTATGTGAAGTATAAATAATTAAAAGTTCATCACACATGTTTAAGCAAACAATGAACAAGAGCAACAAAGTAAATGTGGCACCAATTTTGACATAGTTGTAAGACAACATGCCCAACAATATATATATATATATTATTGTACCCAAACTCTTATTAACATTTTAATATTATTTTACACAATATTTCCAAAGAAAAACGAGTGTTTTAATGGTTCAAATTTCCACCTTCAACCAAAGAACTTAAGGTTCAACCCTTTTTTCAAATTCTTTTTTTTTCCATGAATGAAATGATTGAAAAATAAAGGCAACTTCTTCAAGTTAAATGACTCAATAAGAAAAGGATTTTCCTTGGGGAGAAAAAGACAAAATGGTAGGCCCAACCATGTTCCCCCAAGGATAAGGGGATTAAATTACCACAAAAAACAACTTCCTTCGAGAAGATAACTTTTTTTTGAGAAGAAAGGGACTAAGTTGCCTTTAGGAGTAACTTCACGTAAGGAGCAAGTTATAAAATGTTTGACAAGAAAATACAAGGGATAAAATTTGTTCAAATCAAAAAATGATTTATATTATTGAAAAGTTTTCAAAATCTAGATATTTAAAATGCTATTGTATTTTTGATTTGAGACTATGAGCTAAAAGTTATGACAAAAAAAAATAGTTGGGTCAAATTTTCCAAGTCCCTTTCTTGCCCAAGGGAAGGGGACTAAGTTGCCATAGCAAAAAGGGGACTTGAAAATTTGACCTTAGTCTTTTCATTTTTTCATAACCTTTTGTTCATAGTCTCAAATTGAAAATGCAAAATCATTTTAGATATTTATGCTTCAAGAACATTCTAATGGCATAAAGAACATTTGATTTTGAAAAAGTTTATTTTAAAATTTTTTCTTGTCAAAATATTTGAGAACTTACTTTTGAAGACAATTTAGTCATTTCTCCTTAAAGAAATTGCTCCTCAAGACAACTTTGTCCCTTTCTCTTCAAAGAAGTTGCTCTCTATAAGAACATAATCGCCTTTTCCCTTTAAGAACATGGTTGGGGCTATCATTTTGTTTCTTTTTCCTTGGGGAAAATCCCTTTCTCCCTTGGGCATCTAGTTAGAAAAAATTGCCCAAAATTTTCTTTTTTCCATCCAAGTCATTCATGGAGAAAAAATATTTGAAAAAAGGATTGAATCCTAAACATTTTGGTTGAAGGGGGAGATTGCAACCACTAGATCACTTACTTTTCTTTGGAAATATTGTGTAAGAAAGATAATTAAAATATTAATCATAGTTTGAGTTCATTCAATAAATTTCAAAAATACTTTCTTTGATGTGCATTGTTTTGCAACTATGTTGAGACCAATGCTGCATTTGATTCATTGCTCCTATTTAGTGTTAGGTGTTTAACCTCACTTCATAGGGACTGTTCACCAAAAAGCATGTATGTAACTTGCTATTATGAATGCTTCCATATCATAATAACACATAAGTTTATTCTAGTATAGGTTCATTACAAAAAAGGCATGTCCCAAGCTTTAACACAAAATAGAATTATTCATAAAGTCTCAAGATTAGGGGGCAAGAACGGCTAATTATGGCATAATAGAGCATCAAACACGAAACTACGAATGAAAATTTTACAAAGCAAAATAACTGGACCCAAACTAGTTTTTCCACCAATTTTGATAATAAACTGAGTTTCATCATGTCTTTCCTTTTGCTTGAGCGCGTCCACTGCTGCTACATATATTTTCACTGCTCCTAACTGTATAATTACTATAATTACTCTTGAACCTTGTGCATTCAATGCTGAATTTCAACATTTCATACGGAGATTTAATAAATTTTCCTTGCTTGTGGATACTGCTGAAAAAGGGAAGAGGGGTGAAAGCATGCCCAAAGACAGAGTGACGACAAGGTGACTTTATGGATAACTTTAATAATAATATGAAATCATGAAAGGGAAAATATGAGCCCAAAGTTCCACTCACAACCCCTTGTATACTGGAAAGAAAAAATGGATGAATTATATTCGCCATTCATTTACATCTACTAAAAATTTTCATTCATAAACTATAAATTAATAATATTATCCTTCTAAAATTATCATCCATTCTATAAAAAAAAATTAAAAAAAAAAATTCCCCTGAGGTTTAATAAGTTTATATAATTCACTTTCAATTATGACTAACCCAAAATAATTAACTAAATTATTCATGAGCTCAAGCCTATGTCCCTAATCCAAAATTCTCAATATACATTTGCTTCCTTACTTACCCATCCTTCTATCAATAGACCATATTATTATTACTATTTACAACTTTTACCCTTACAACCCACCTTGGTGTTGAGGCCTTTCAAATTGAAGGCATGGTTCTAGTTCAAATTCCCAAGACCCTAGACAGATGTGGAACAAGTAATCCATGATATCCTCCTAAACTGGTTCTAAGTTGAAGCCAAAAATGTATCTCAAGACCTAGATGGATGTGAAGCTAGGCATCCATTGTGTATGGATGTGAAGCTAGGGGTCAATTGTGTATGGATGAAAAATGATATGCACCCTTGTGCTGAACAAGTTATTGATGTGAAGGACTTGGTTATGTCGGGTAATTAGCTTGAGGCCTTGGGGTACTAGAAAGAGGCAAGGCACTATTGCAGTTTAGCTACAGGATGAAACTCAGTTTACGACCAAAATTGGTGGAAAAACTAGTTTGGATCCCATTTTGATTTGTAAAATTTTCATTCCCAGTTAGGGGTTTGATGTCCTATTATGTCTAAACTGGCCGTTTTCGCCCCCCTAATCGTGAGACTTTACAGATAACTCTATTAACTTCCTCAAGCCATATATCTTTTCCCCAGTGGAGTGCATTTCAAGCAACATGAATTTGCCTTTCAATCTTTCATCCATCAAACTCTCTCCAACTAGGGTTTCGAACATAACCTTGGCATATGTCCAACGGATCTCAAACTTCGAAATAACATATGTCCAAGGGATCTCTAACCCGGGGACTAGAATCTACCAACAGTCACCAGGGCACCATGAACGGAATTAGGATGGCCAGTGGCGGATGGAAAATGCTTTTCATTCAACTCTAGTTCTCTAACTATCCATAGGGATTATTACCTCAATTGTTAATCCTACTACCCCACCTACTGACAAAGCACTTAACCAATACTACCAAACTACATTCATCCACTTACCTTAATACCCTCATACCTTTACCATTCCCGCAAACTACGTAGCATTTTTTCCCCCCATCTTCACTATAGGAATTTAAGGAAGTTTTTATTATTATTATTGCCAAAGTGAAAAATAATAATTGCAAAGAAGATGTTCGAATGATAAAGGTACTATGATAGTCACCATTTCTTTTTCATTTTTGTGATATTAAAAATTTGAGGAAGTTTTTCTTAAATAGAAAAATTAGTCGAATTCATACTAGAAAAAAAAATCCAAAAATATCCCAACTTTTTTTTTTGTTGAAAAATGCCAAAAACTCATCCCCCCCAAAAATGCTAGTTGTCATCTATTGTCCTCCCCCTACCTTGGTGTCCCAAAGACTATTATGTCCCCCACAATTCATGCCCTTATTATTAGCTTAGTTTTTAAAAATGATGGTCAGGGCAATTAGAAATAGAAATCCAAGTTCCTAACCAATGACAAGAGCCAAAATGCACCCAAGAGGCCCAATTTTTTCCTTTTGAGGGAAAGGTGAGGCAAGGAGGGGATGAGATTTTTTTAAAAGCCTTGATTATTCCTTCACCCCTCCTCCCTCTTGGAAGAGGCTTAGTGATCAAAAAGTGGGGTTAATTGTATATCTAGTGTTAAGTTTTCATATGTAATCATTTACTTTTCAAATTTGAAATATTAGTAATACATTCAATCTATTGTGTAAACAATAAATTCATGGTTTGGTATTGGATTAACAATTATTTTTATCTTACTCATAAATTTGGAAATGTGATAATATTTTATCCATGTATTTTAAAATTTTAATATATTGATATCTTTTGATATATTAACAATTATAATATAGTAAACAATCATTTAGATGTTTATTTATAAATCTTCTTATTCATGTAATCATTTTGAAACTTTCCCCTGCTTTCCTTACACAATACATATGTACCATAGGACTTATGTTGATGTTATAACATGAACATGATGACATAATGCATGATGGATATGATGCATTGATTGTCATTTTAATACACAACAAAGTAAAAAAACAATTATCAATACCCCTTACAATACTTATTGTTAGATAAAAAAACGTTTTTCCTAACAATTACCCTATTTTCACTCACATGCACACATTTTATCTAGATCATTTTATAAATAAAATATTTTTTAAATGGGAAAATATAATATAAATTGAAACAACAACATTCCTCCATAAGTCACCAAAGGGAATAGGATAAAGTGGGGGAATAATGGATAGGTGGAAAAATTAAAAGAGTTCACCTAGTCTTTGAGGGTTAGGTTAGAGGGCCCTTCCTAGGACTCCCTCCCTTCACCTTCTTCTGTGAGGGATGCCTCTTGGTGGCTATATTTAACCCAAGAAATGTTAAATTTGGACTCAGACCCGTGATTTAGTTTTAAGGACAAAATATTTTTAAATATTTTTAAATGTTTACAAGACCACCATTATATTTTGAGGGTTTTACCATGGGACCAGTGTAGGTGCTGGTTCACCACCATTGGCCTGGAGACTTTATGTGGGTCACATACAACCTTTATTAATGGGCAAAAGATTTGCTACAAAGTGAAATTTAAAACAAAAATTAAAACAAAAAATGAAGTGATTTTGGAATTGAGGAAATAAAAATTAAAAATTCTTCAGATTTTTTTTAAAAAAAATTTGAAGTGGGTTTTCAGTTTGTAGCCCAAAATTTTTTATAGAAGGATGAATAAATATTTTATATTTCATATCTGGCTTATAGCCAGATTTGGCTAAATATTGCTAACTATGATTGCCACTTTCTTTCACATCTTCCTATGGATGACCACGAATTCAGCTACGAACAAAAAAATTCTTACAAAAACACAAACTCAAACACATGAGATGCTTTCGACCCCCCTCCCCTTTCCCCACCCCCCCCCCAATTATCATTTTACTCATGCAAAGGTGCTCGGACAACTGAGTGAGGAAAGAGTGCAAGAAGTTGGTCAGAAGCGTCAAGGCCAAGAAATTTGCTAATCTCAAATCACTCAAGGACTTCATGTCGCGCCAACAACATCAAAGTTGACAGAGTAATTACCTGAACTGCAAGAAGGCTTGTGGTGGTGTGTTTGTTTGTTTGTTTGTTTGCCATATTAGTGTCGTGCACATGTGAAAAATGCAAATGTTTTCAGCGCGCTCTCCAAGCTCAGTGGCCGGACATTTTTGCCTTTACGTCACTCTTGGTGCTGCAAGCAAGCTATGATTTATGGGCCATCCTGTTGTCAATCTGCCATATCCGACTGCCTTGAATTTTTTCTAAGCCTGTCCGTATGCTCACTATTGTGCAGTGCTGACCCACCACCAGGAGACTTTGTTGTACTAAAACATGAGTTAAATTACAAGGCAAGCAACCCCACCAACCAACCAGCACCCACCAGTGGACCATGAAGGATGAATGGTATGTGATGAGGAAACAGTTTTCTGTTGGGTTCCAGTTCCCTAGCTAACCATGGTGGTTAGCTCAGTTCGCTTTTGTTTTTTTTAACCTACCTACCTACCTACTTACCTACCTATTAACAACCCACAAGCACGTCATTAGTTAGTAGGTAGGTAATAAAAGCAGCCCTTACTTATGTATAAACCATCTACTTACCTAGTAGTTACCTACTTTCTTACCTATCTACCTATATATGAGACCTATTTCCTACAGAATGGGTTACCTAGGTGAAACCATAATATTAACTCAGTTGAGGTTCATCCACAACTAAGTCTTATGCTATGTTCGGTCATGAAACCCAATTTTCAGAATCTGTAAAAATATGATTAGAATATGAAAATTTGTGGCCTCCAAACTAATTTGTTGTAATTTGAGTTCATCACTTTACAATTACCCCATAATTGTGCACACTTCATTGCACCAAAATAAAACCTCCAATGGATGCACTACAGCATGCACACCAGAGGCTTTTCTTCAGTATTTGTGATATAGCCAAACTGGTGATCAATCCATAATACAGTTTAGCAACAAGATATGAAAGTAAAATGAAGTTTAAGCTTCCATCATATTTTTGGGCTACATCAATAGAGAAATCTAGAGATTTTTTTTTCAAAAAAAAAAAATACTTCAGAAATGTGGCAACTAAAAAACACATAATTTTAGCCATTTTGAATTCTCTTTTAGCCAAATGGCTAAATAAATCTAGGCTTAAAAAAAAAATTAGGCCAACCCTACCATTGCACACATTATGCCCAAGATTGCTATTTCATTTACAAGAACCCAAGTACTCTCTTGTGCAAGGATGTAAACACCATTGGTGGTGGTGCATATCATAGGAATTTTGTTTGTTGGCTCTGTCCTACAAAGACATTGTGGGAATACCTTTTGAGCGGGTATAGGGGTTGAAGAATCAAAAGTAGGCTGAATGGATAAGTTTAGGTGTCAGTTTTTAAAACAAAAGTTGGGTGATGAGAGCCTAGAGGGTTTTTATTTTTTATTTATTTTTCTATCTTTGAAGGGGGTTTTTTTTTTTAAGATGTGGGGTTTTAGTGAACTTGAAAATAAAGGAGTTTCATTGAGTGGTATTGGGAGGGGTAAGGAGTTTTTTTTTGGGTGGGGTTGGATGGTCGGGGGAAAAAAATCGGGGGTATTCAGTCCCATAATAAATATTACATTGTATGTTTGTTATTTCTCTTTCTACTAACACAAACATTGTGCTTGACTTAAACTTTCATTTTGTATTGATGTTTTTACAAGCTTGAGTTTTTTCAAATGTGTGTTTTGCTAAGTCCCATTTTTTTGTTACTTTGTTTGTTAGTTGTCAAATTCATTTTGGTAATTCTTTTGATTAGTTGTTGTAATGAATGATTTGGATTTTGGAGTTAGAAATGTTGCGTTTGAAGCAAAGGTGCTCAATAAATATGGCACCTTTGATTGAATTGCAAATAAAAACATGGAAGATCCAAGCTATGCATATTTGCATTGTGATTTGTTGAACAAGGAAACTCTAACCATAATCACTCTTAGAGTCAAATCACTTCATATAGATATGCATAAACAATATTTGAAAAAAGACATGTTTGTAAAGGTCGAAAAATTTGACATTGAATCAAAGTTGAAAAGGGGATTTGAGAAAGACGACATGCATGTTGTCATTATAGTTGAATCAATGACCATTGTGTCACCAATCATTGCTTTTGAACCTAAATTGGTTCCACATGGATTCTATTTGAAAATTCAAAAAATTTCTTCGAAGTTAAAGCTCTACTATTATTATTGATATCATTGTTGGTGTAAGGGAAGGAGGGAATAGAATAAGTGAAAAAAAATTATTGATTGTAGATGGAGAAGGTGAATTTGACCAAAATGTTCTTACTTTTGACAATAATCTCAAAATAAAATATGAACAATTTCTTAAAACATACAATGGACACCAATGTGGCATGGTCTTGATCAAGAATGTGGCAACAACATCCAAAGCATATCAATATTGAAAGCACAATAGTACACAATTTTCACAAAGGTTGTGTGATGAAGCTATTAGAACTCATATTCTAAGTTGCACAATAAGTATCAACTATTTGATTACACTAAAAGAAGTGAATTCCTTTCCTTTCATTTTTTTCAAAAATAATTTGAATCTTTTTTTCAAATTCAAGGAAAAAAATTTCATGGTGCCAAATGTTCATTTATAGGTCATTTATACTGAAAAATTATTGAAAAACATTTAGATAATCAAATTTACTATACTATTATTAACTAAGTGAGCACCCAATTGGGCTTTAGGGACACAACTACGTGGCCACCTGATTGCACCTTAAAAACATAACTAGTTGTGTCTCTAAAGAAGCATAAAAACATTATTTTTTAATAATCGGATGCCCATTCGATTGCACCTTAGGGCCACCCGATTGTGTCCTTAGGAAAAAAAAACTTTAAAAAAAAAAAATCTAGTGGCCACTCAATTGTGCCTAGTGTCTTTAGGGCCCAATTGGGTGCCCATTCAATTATGTCCCTAAGGGAAAAACAAATTAAAACAATAAGGCAACCATTCAATTGTGTCCTTCCCAATGGGAAAAAAATTGTTTGCTTTCAATTCATGTTGTGGTAAATGTAAATTGTTGGGCACATCTACCCTTGTTGGTTTCTAACAAGACATACAACAATTTATCCCAAAAATAGAAAGAAATTTGAGTGTTGAAGAGGTTCAATACAAGTAGTTTTTGAATTTAAGCAATTTTTCAATGCAAGTAGTTTTAAGTACTAATAGTTTTTCAATGTAAGCAAATTTTTCAATATAAAGAACTTTTTAGTATAAGAAATTTTTCCATGAAAACAATTATTTAACATAAGCAAATTTTCAATACAAACAAATTTTCGAACTAAGTAGTTTTTAAAAAAATAATTCAATGTAAATAGTTTTGTAATGAATCATTAATTCCATGTCATTTTTAATGTGTATGTGTGAATAAGGCGTTTTTTATTATTTATATATTTGGATTAAATTGAAGTTCATAATAATGGAAACAACTTTATTAAATCTTGTTGATTCATCATTTGAACGTGTATTACAGTCATATGATCTTTGTTTGCTTCAACATGCAAATATGAAATAAGCAACTTATATATTTTTTAATTTTATATCTTATTTATTGGATAATAATTTGTCATCTTTCCAGTTGAGGCAAAATAACATGGCATAGTTAAATCAATATTTATTGTTGCATATAAAAAAAACCCAACAATGTCATATTCGAAAATTAAATCCAAGTTTTTTATTTGATTTACATCAAGGTATAATGACAAATGAACATCAATATGTGACAAAAATGGTTGCAATATTTTGAATAGTTGAATATTTACAAAGGTCAATTTACATTTGGAATAAAATATCAAAATGCATTATGTCTCAATGTGAAATGAATTTTCAATCTATCCCCTTACATATAATTTACAACTTTCAACATTTTGAGTTAATTGAATATGTTAATTGTCTATTTTGATCTTCACCTATTTTTCAAACGAATGATCCCAAAATTCACATAGGTTTGGATGATTTTCCATCTTTTTCAAAATTAACGATGCAAAAACTTCAAATTTAATTCTCACAACCAACTACGTGTTTTTATTGGAATGAAAAACTTGACTCCACATTAATGGACATTTTGAAAAATAATCGGGATACACAATTGCAATATGTTATTTCTTTATTCAACTTTTCTTGCAATACAAATATTACTAAAAAACAAATTAAAAATCATATTCAATATTTACAAAAAATGAGAAACAATACAAATTTTCTTATCAATTATGAGAATTTGTCTAGTCCAGCCACCTTAATTTCTAAAACCAAAGTTCAAAAAATACCTAAAGTTCAAATGGAACATTTCCAAGATCTAATTGTTGATCCTAATATAACACATAAAAAGAAAAAAGAAAAAATTTGATTAGGCACTTTATGACAATAATATTTTTGAAATATTAGATGTTTATCCAAATCTTGTTCATTCTAAATAAACATTAAAATTCATTAACATGTTTCCAAATACTAAAAAAACAAGATCACAAATTATGAATCATGTGAAATATATAGAAGAAGAAATCTTGGGTTTTTTCACTACCACCCATTGCAACTACTTGTCCAATTTGACCACTATTTGATTTATAATCATTGTGCACAAATAGCAAATGTAATTATTTTCTAATTATTTGTGCACAATTTCCATAATGAAATTAATGATTGCCTTGTTCACGAATACTAGAGTTTTTCCTCCATGTTGGATTTTATAATAATGGAAAAAATTCTAACATGGAAAATATCTCAACCTTAGACTCCTTGCAAAAGTGGTAATATTGTTTAATCATTCTTTTAACAACTTTTCAACTATTAACATATAGCATAAGTTGATTCAAGGTTTGATAACAAGTGGAAAATGTTACTCATAAGCTACACCTTACACTTACACAAGAAGTCACCTTATTTTAATTTTTAATAATTTCAAATTGTTGATGTGAAAATTAAAGTAACAATTAACTTTATTTACACATGGCATTATAATGTTTAGTGATTTTTTTGACATTTCTTCAACTATCAACATGGTACAAATATTAAATTGTACAATTTTATCATGTTGAAACCATTGCTCATAAGTTGCATTTTACACTTATCGTAATTTAATAAAACACATGCAATAACTTATAAAGACCTCACATCTTTTGAACTATCAACATTTGCACATGAGTTGAATAATTCATTTTGAATGTGTTAAATCCATTACTATCTAATTACATTTTACACTCACCATAATTTCTTTAAATTGATGTATAAAAACTTGTTATGTTTCACATTTATATTTGAATTAAAGATTAAGTCACAATGTTCATATATACAAAGTTTAATGTCCATGTAGACCTTTATATTTAAAATTTTTAATGTTCGAACTTATACATTTACATATATTTAAATTCATACATTTCCCCTAGTTCATTCATCATTGGACAAGTTTTTTATTACAAATGTCCATGATGCCACAAAAACAAACCCTCAAAAAATAATGCTTAAATTATTTCTCCATTTTATTTCTTGATGTATGAGAAATGTAAATCCTAATTCAATTTTTTTGTAAAACATTATTTGGGTATATCATTATTTTTATTGTTGACATGATTTAACATTTTTTTTAGGCTTGTTTTGTTACAAGTTTATGTCTAAGTATTTAGAGATGAAAGTTTTTAATTATTAAAAAAAAATTAAAACATTAAAAATGGTGATCTCATAATAATGACATCAATGAAATATTTATTTATTTATTACTTTTGTGGTATTGTTCAAATGGCAATGATTATTGATAAAAAGATATGTTATGTTTTGGTTATAGACAATATACGAAGATATTAATTTGTTAAAATCTTTTTATATTTTGGCTACAAGTCCTAAAACCTATTACAAAATTTTAACTTATATATATATTCATGTTGATGTAAGTTTAAAGTAAGTTTGATGTTGGACCTTGTTATGGTGTTAACATTGAAATTATTAACCATTATTCATTATGAATAATCTTTTTATTATCTTTTTATTTTTTCAAATTTGTGATCTCAAAATTTTAACAAAGATTCATTGAACTTGCATTATTCTCATATGGGGTCACTAAGTGTTAAAGTTTTAAACCATGTGCATTAAACAACACATTTTTTGAATGTATTGGATGATTGTTTATCCTATTGTTTTTCACCCTATTCTTACTTAATTTTCTAAATAGACACATATTTAAACCAAAATATATTAATTATAAAAATATATATTTGAATAAATAATACCACATTTTAGAAGTACTTAAATTACACCTTTTACCCAACATTAATATATAACACCTTATATTTATACTCACACATATATATTTGTATTTAAAGGAATGACCACCCTCAAAATTTTCCCTTGAATTTTCATTACTTCGTAATTTTTTCCCCAAAAAGAACCACCAACTTACGAAAATTTGCCACCAAAGATAAAACAAAAAGTATTGTTGACTAGGAGGGGGGGGGGAGGGGGGAGGTAATCCAAGTATTTAATGCCAAAATATCACCAAATCATTTCTTTTATTTCTACAAAGGTAAAATGTATTGCTACATTATTGGGGAAAAAATAAAATAATATAAATAATATGTTGCAATATTTCTTCAAAATTTTGTAATTAATCATTTTTATCTATAACTAATATTGTTAAAAAAATATGATGTTGAAAAAAATGGTTATGTTGATTATTTAATTAATTTTTCTTTTAGTGGCCAATTTTTGCCAGTTGAAAAGGGGGGAAACATCAACAATGGTTTTTTCCCAAAAAATATGAAATTTTATGAAATTTAAAATTGATAAATTTTTAAGGTAATATTGAAGGATTTAAATAATTTTGCAACTCCATAACTCTTTTATAGTCAAATGTGGGTAAAACTACTTATAGGTGATTACAATTTGAATAACATCACAATTTTTTAACAAATATTGTACATAATCATATTGAGGAAAACAAAACTTGCAATTTTTCAAAAATTGAACATATATTTTACACAATGAAAATATCCTTGTTAAAGATTTAATGAAAGCACTTTTGAATTCACATTGAATTGAATCCCATTTATGAAGATTATAGATGAATTTTTAAAAAAAGATTTGTAGATTTTTCGTTTTATTCATAACATGTTATTTTAAGTTATTTTTTAACCCTTCAAATTTTATAATTATAAATTATAATTAATTTCATGAATAGATTATTGAATAAGCTTCAAGATCATATTTTCATTTGTAGCATTTGAATAAATTTTGAAAAAGAAAATGTATGTGATAGTTTGAATTTTTAAAATAGTTTCATGTCAAAGATAACAAAGTTAAACTTTTTTTTAATTTGATCAAAGTCCTGAAGTGGTTTGGTGTTAAAGACCTTGGTGCATTTCCATGAAGTCTTGGGTCAAACCTTGATGAATTCATGCATAAAAGTATGTAATGTGTATACACATTGATGTTATCATGTACAAATATAATATATGAAACATGTAAAATGATGATCAATATCTACAAAATATTTTGTTAATAAAATCCAAACCAAATGCGAATAATAATAATAATTTTAAGTCATCATGTGTATTTTTGTCATGACATGCCATGAAAATTTATAATCTGTGACCCCAAAAAAAAGGTTAAAAAATGTTACATGATGATGTGACATGTTAATTCACATCATATTACCTTGGGACCTCATTATATCCATGTCAATTTTTTCAAATTACAAATTATCTAATGCAACAGGTCACTATCTAAAACAACCAAAAAACATTTCATTAAAAATATGTTAGTCGACTAGTCTTTTTTTTACCAAAACCATATAAGTTACATATTAGTGAACTTTGTACCATTTCACTAAAAACATAGTGGATTTAGGTAATGGAAAAACCCAAGATTTTTTCTTGTGATATATATATATTAAAATTAAATGAATCTTCCATAATTGACAATGTTCAATCATTATATAGTCAATGCACTCTAAAAGAAACAAAACAATTAATTCTTAAATAACGATTTTTTGTGGAACCTAATGTTCAATCAAATAAAATAAAACATGATGTTAATATGAAGGAAAATGCAAAAAAATCAATATACATTGACATTTATAATAAAAAAAATCTAAGATGTTCCCATAATTCCATGTTTTAATTATGAAAGGTTATGTTTTTAAAAACAATTTAAATGTTTTTTAAAAAAATTATCAAAACAATTTTTTACATATTTTCGAATTCAAATAAAACTTAACTCCACATCATACATATGTACAAGTTGTTTACATAATATCAATGGTATTTCCAAAAACAAAATCATTCCATCGGTTCAAAAATTAATACAAGTAGAAGAGTATCTTATTTCATCATGTTTTGCTATTGTTCAAATTTATAAACTATATGGGTATGGGCAATATAAGATGCATGGTAATGTTATTAATGTCCCTACAAACGTGAATCAAACTCAATCAATACTACCACATGATGATGCAATAATAGGTGTGTTTTTAAAGTGACATTTTGAATACAAATCATCTTATATGTCAAAAAGTGTTCTTCCAAATATGGCGATTATTGCTTTATGAATTTAACTCAAACACCATTATACAAATATTTGAATGTTACCATTTATCATCAATGGGCAAGTTTGTTTATTTTGTATATAGATTCAAAATTCAAAATTCAAAATTTTAGTGATGCATCATTTGATAACTTTAATTATAATAGTGAAGAATTACATTAGATACCAACAAATTCGATGATATATAACTTTTTGGAAACTCCAAAAATAATGGATTATGATAATATTATATATTTTATTGCCCCAAATCAACACTTTCACCCTCTAGGTTTAATTAAAAATAAACATTCAGAAGAATTAAATTTTCCAACATTATTTTATGGCCAACCTTGAAAATTTTCTAGGGGTTTTTCATATCAACAAATAGCTCAATGGGAATTTAATTCATAAATTCAGGGATTTTTCAACCAATATTTCAATTCAATTTTTTAAGTTGTTAAAGTTTCCATACAGAAAGTCATAGGTTGAAAAAGGGTGTGAATATTTTAAAACCTTAAAAACAAATTTTGTGGTAAACTTTATAAACTTATCGAGTATGAGATAAACCAAATTTAAATAATATTTTCAAATCATACCTTGGTTATTGTAATTTACAAGGCTTACATAATTCACCTAATTATTTTGAAAGGTTACAAAATAATTTATTTGTAATGATCAAGCGATTTGGTCCTTCAACATTTTTTGTCACTTTTACATTTACTAAAAGATTATGGGATCCTTTCATTAGCTTTGCACACATTACATGCCTTGAAATAATCTCCCAAATAAAATAAAAGACTTACAATCTTTTCATATAATAGAATTGATATGAAATGACCTTATCGCATTTGCAAGATATTACAATCATAAAACATCTTTCCACAAACTTATGACAAAAAACCATTATCTTTTTGGGCATACTTTCAATTTTTATTTCATCACTAAATTTCAAAATCATAGGAACGAACATGACCATGGATTTTAATCGATTAAAGATGTTTATGTGTATGGAATGCACACAAATGAAGAAATTGAATGGTTTGTAAGTTCATGTATATTTCTTGTGATGTATCATTATTACCAAATCCATTGCAAAATACACAACAACATCAACACACATGTACATGTAAGTAAAAAACAATGTTGTTTATAGATTTCATTATCCGTTACCTCCCATGCATGAAACAAACTAGAACCATCTCAAATAGATGGGAAATATCCATTTTCACAACAATGCCTCCATACACAAGCAAAAAATATATTTTAATCTTTAAAATATTTGAAAAAAATGAAGATATATCATTTTTTGAATTTCTAAATTCTTTGAACCTTGATGAAAATACATATATATTAAATTTGAGAAGCAAATTAACAAAGTCACATTTTTTTTTAAAAAAAAACTCCTATAAACATAAAAACTAATGTATTTAGTGCACATGATGTTCATTTGTGGTTTACAAACATAGATATTCAATTTTTTTAGACCCATATGGAGCTAAAACATATTGCACATCATACATGACAAAAATAGATAAATTAATAACATCAAAATTACATTCTATCATACAAAAATGTATTGCAAATAATATAAATGCAAATAATATAAATGCAAATATAAGAATTCAAAAGTTGGGTAATGTTTTTTTCAACACTCAACAAATGATTACTCAACTTGTTTATTTATTTTTTAATCATTATTTTATTCATTAATACTTATCCTTTTGAGGAACGTGTTTTTGTGTTAAAACCACAAGTTGCATTAAATGGATTATAACATAATTCAACTGATATAATGTGTTCATCAATCATAAAAAAAAATATTATTCGTTTTAATCAATATGAATCTTTGTCACTAATAATAATAAGCTTATAACATTAAAAAAATAACATTTCAAAACATCGCAAACCCAAAATTATTAAGTTTGTAAATTATAAAAACTATAATGATGTTGAGAATTGGTAGAAAGAAAAAAAATTATTATATTCACCATTTCAAACTTTAGAAAATTTGCAACTTGGAATTAATCTAACATGGCATGATGCATATTGTCAACAAGATGATGATTTTTTTTTAATTGAATCTATTTTTAACTACCAAATGTTGTATCCAAATATAAAAGAAATGAATGATTCAATATACTCAAAATCAAAACCATTACATCTAGTTAACATTTGGAATGACGACATAGATAATGAAGTAAATGATTCACATCTTGCAACTCTTATTACAAACACAATCAATTTTGAACATTATGATTTACAATTTGACTTTGTGATTCAATCACATAATGTATTAAACCAAAAATCACAAACTTTAGAAAATGAAAATTTCACAAAATTTTCATATTCTATGATGATGGAAGAATTTGAAAATCATATTTTGCTGAGACAATTAAATGAAGAACAAATATTAATATTTGACGACGTTATGCATAGAAAATAATTATACCCTAATATACTGATTTTAAAAATAAATTATAAGGGGTGTTGGAATTGGTAAAATTTTTATTTTAAAATTTATAATTCAAGGATTATTACGGTTATACAATAAAAACATATCTTTTGAATCAACAAGTAAAGATGCTTTCAGTATTGATGGTTTAACAATACATTCAACATTGCACATATTTGTCCAACAATCCTAATATGGTCTACCAAACTTATCAACAAATTCATTAAATAGGCTTACCTACTTATATGAACAATTACAACTTGTTGTGATAAATGAAATATCACTTGTTGGTGCTATAATGTTGAATGTTATAAATAATATATTAAGGTTTGTAAAACATATTCAAAACAAATTTTTCAATGGTGTGGATGTTATCATGACATGTGATTTCTATCAAACACCCCTATAAAAAATGATTGGATCTTTCAAAATATTAAAATCAATGTTAATGCATTAACACCAATTTTTTGGCAAACATATGTCCAATATTATGAATTAAATAAAGTTTTGCGACAATTTGATATGGTTTTCATATAAATTTTGAACAAATCTTGCATTAAAAAATAAAATACAAATGATATTTAATTTATAAATTCAATTTGTAATCAACAACCATCCAAACAATTTACTATTCTATATTTATTTTATACAAATAAATTTGTGCAAAAACACAATGAACACATGTTTGCTAATACATTAGGTCCCACATTTATTTTCGAAGCAATGGACATTAATCATCAATCATGCCCACCATCTTATGAACTTTCAATTGATCCAAGTAAAATTGCAAATTTTCATTTTACAATTCAAATAAAAAACAATATGTTGGTTGAATTATGTGCTGGTGACTATGCAACATATGATAATTTTGTGAAATGGAGTTGATGGCATTTTTAAAACATCAACATGTTGTGACAAAACCATCATATGGATAATGTTTCAAATTTTTTAAATTGGAACATTGACAAGAAAAAAATACATTCATTATTTTAATAACATGGAATCAAAATGAACACCAATTGAACCTATCTTAAAAAATATAAGAATTGGTAAATCTCAATCATTTATCGTAACAAGGATTCAATTTCTAATTTTATTCACAACAACAAAAGTCATCCATTGTTCTCAATGATTATCACTAGATGATTTGGTTTTTGATCCTACTAATGTTTAAAAACATGGGTTAACATATTTAGCATTATCTCACATTCAAACAAAAGAAAATTTATTTTTGTTAACTCTTCTCCAACATGAAAATTTCTATGTGAATCCAAGAGTACATATAGAAATGAATATATTAAAAACAATTGTGACTTGGATACCATTAATTCTTCAATTTAAAAACTTACATAATTCTCATGTAATTATATAACCCTTGAATACAACTTCTTTGCACCAACATTATGAAAACATCAACCAAGATCATAACCTTCAAATGTTTTATATCTTATGTCTTATAGAATCATAAATACACTATGCATCAATAGATGTGAACAAATATATAAGTTTGTTGAAGTATTCATATATTTCAATCCATGATGGTCATGGGTTCATGATGATGTATGACACGCACATGCACTTAGGTTCTTTTAATACAATAAATAATGATGGTTCAGAATATATAGTAAGAAATTTTAATATTAATAGACGAAAAACAATAAATATTGTATTTGTGTATAGAGTTCATTCATGTTCAATTTTTACATTCCTAAACAAGCTTCAAATTATAATTCAACATTCTCCCAAAATTATTCAATCGTCATAATGGGAGATTTTAATGTTGACACTCTAAAAGATAATAACCATGGAATTATTTTTTTAAAATATTAGATTTCATGGATAAGGTCAAATTAAAATCACAATTTAAGGAAAGCACCACAAAAGTTGGATTTCAATTCGACCATATATGGGCAAATGTCCCTAGAAATGAATGTAAATATATTCTAATAGAAGAATATTGGTTAGATTGTCACAAGCTAATTTATATTGCATTCAAATTACCAAACGCACTTCCTATGTATAACGGAAAAGCCATTATCATCTCCATTTCTTTAAAGTGTAGTGTATGAATGTTGCATTTTCCATTTAATTAATGACACCCAAAATGGTGGCACCTTGTGGCCTAAATATATATATTTTTATTAGTTTTCATGGACAATGTGCAAACAAAAAATCATAATTATCAACCACAAGATGAAAAAAAAATTAGATGTTGTTTTATTCACATGTACACCCATCAAGCACAACAACAAAACACCTTTCATGGAAAATTCTAAAACCAAATGTGACAACAAAAATTACAAGAGATGTCATATTCTTAAACTTGAAATTGAAATGAAACTAAAAATTAAATGGATAATCGTCCCAACTCTTTTCATCTAAATGATATCCATTCATTACTAATGTTTGTTTCAAACATCTAAGTATCTAGTTTTACCTTGTTCACATTATGAGAAATTGTATACATTTTTTTTGGGAAAAACTTGTATTGAATTCTGACACAATATCATTATTTACAATTTTATATTCATTTGTATGGTTAAAAGAAAAGCAATGGAAATATGGTTGGAATTTTCAAATATGCACAATGAATTTAAGAGGGATAGAAAAAAAAATCTGAATATAAATGTAAAAAATGATTTTCAAAATTCATAAAGCCAACTAACTCTTATCCCATGAGTTCCTAATACAATTTTAAATGTAATATATTAGTTTAGGATAGAGCCTCTCGCAACGGAGCTACCTTGTTTTTTTCTTGTAAATAAGGTAACACTATTACAAAATGTGGGTGCAATTCACTAATCCATGTTCAATGGACCAAAAAATTCATTGCATCCTCATTAGGTCCTATTCAATGGGACCAATGAATTCTCTCAAAATTCAATGAAAGCATTTGGTGTATAGGGACACATTTTGTTATAATGTAAAGATTAGAAACTAAAAGATAATGTAGTGTTTCATTTGGTCCCACATTTTGAGGAATGTTCACCATGTTTTATTTTTGAATTGTGAATTCATTTTCTTTTGAAACTTCATGGATTTTTTTTTGAATTTTTAAAAACTTCGCATGTTGCTGGTATGAAGTTGTCACAAGGGACAAAACCATTACTACCCAACAAGCTACTTGTTCGCCACTTTCATGTAAAACCCCCTCACCTCCTCCTTTGCCCTTCCATTAGGACAAAGATGGTGGTGGGAAACAATATCATTGAATAAGTACTTGATGCACAAAGTGATCAGTGTTTTACAGCGATGAGCAACTCATGTTTGGGAAAGAAATGCATATTGACCCAGTGGGAAAAGCACAAAACAAACATTCAAAAAATGTGTGCAATAGAACAACTGAACAACTTCAAGAAAGGAGACAGACGGCAGTGTTACAGTAGTATGGAGAGAGTTCCTTATGTAACTGTTGCAAGTTTGAAGATCAAACCAAAAACTTAGGCCCCAATTTCTTAGTGACAGATTTTGTTGAATTCTCAAAAGCTTATAAATGTACACCTTGAGTGGGCACCTTATCCTCTGCTAACTACCTGCATTATTTTGTATATGATTTTGTTTACATGAATATGATAAATGCATTTATTGTCTCAGGGAAGTGTTTTCAAATACAAAGGAAGAAAAAAAAAAAAAAAAAAAAAAACCCCCTTTTTTTTTTTTAATCAAAAAATTAATCAATGTACTTTAATACTTTTTTTTTCTTTTTTTTTTTTT
>Ga0116227_10004747_pt1 | contig 29332 bp, 25 predicted proteins | sample S1TSphgellanicum_FD_89693 | JGI IMG/M metagenome (GOLD analysis project Ga0116227, IMG submission 89693) | Host-associated microbial communities from peat moss isolated from Minnesota, USA - S1T2_Fb - Sphagnum magellanicum MG | ecosystem: Host-associated > Plants > Peat moss > Unclassified... | reverse complement strand
TTAAACGGATCCAAAACAAGGTTAAGGGGGGTGAAGGAGCCCCAATCCCTCCTAAGTGACAAAAGGAAGGGAGGGAGGGAGTTCTTCACAAACAATTAAAAAAAAAAAAAAAAATCAAGTTGAGAGAATATTGGTGTTTAAACTTTGATATTTTTGTATTGGGGACAAGGACAAGCAAGTTCCCAAATCCTAAAATTTCAAACTTCAAAATACGAGAAAGACTTCAATCTCAAACACAAAATAACAATGAATGAAATGAAGCAGTCCCGACCAAATATTCTTAGGACTAAAATGAAAGGAGAACATTAAGCTAAGCTATACACAAAATACGAGAAAAACTTCAATCCCAAACAAATAGCAACAAGGAACAAGTCCGGACCTAATATTCTTATTAGGACTAAAATCCAAAGAGAACATAAGCTATACAAGTGGTGGTGGGTTAGGGAAAGTAAAACACTAAAACATGAACTTAAAGGCAAATATCTTTGGGGGATTAGATTCCATCTTAGCCTACTAGTGGTGAGTTAGGGTGCTCAAAGGTATTGTGATAAATTGTCTTGCATTAAAGTTATTCTTTAAAATCACCTTGCCTTTTGGGTCCCTTCTCATCCCCCCAAACTTTTCCTTAAACCCTAAATAATGAAGTTGTCCACAAAAAAGGAGGAAAATTTTATTAAAATAAAGTGTCAAATGTTAATAGTCTTCCACATATTTTGGTTGGGCCATTCATTGAAGAATCACCCTTAATCAAAATGGTTCTTGAGATCAACTAATTCAATCTTCGCCACCCTACATGGTCAAGGTGAACCATCACTTACACTTAGTATACCTTCATCCTCTTGAGGAAGCCTTGTACAAACTATAGTTAGCCCAAGAAAGGTTAAACTTGGAGTTGGGAGTCTAATAAGGATAGTATCCCCATCTATTGAGGAAGTTGTGTGTTTGTCATGTTCTATCTCCCATTGAGATCTCCTAACCAATGGTGCTCCTTGTTGTGCTCTTGGGTACCCTTGGAAAGCCCTTGATGAGTAGGGGTGTACCAAGGTATTCCAATGCTTCAGAGACCTATAATGTAGGAGTTATTGAATTTTGAATATTCTTTTCATATGAAATTTTAATAAAAAAAAAAAAGTATTGAAAATAAGGGAATGCTCTTGCTATTGTTGAAAAAGCACTTGATGAGTAAGCTTGCATGGAAGCAATTTCAATTTGTTTTACACCTAAGGTGCTAGTGATATTGAATTTTGAGTTGATTTTTATCATTGATAATTGAATAAAACTAGAAGAAACCAATCGTTAATGGAAATCGGATCTCAAACTTTGTCTAAAGAAGGCATAGAGCATTTACCTTTCCAAAATTTTTTAATATACAATGCGTGTTCAACATCAAAGGCCACACAATATTTATAATGTTTAGAAGAAACCCAAAAAAACTTTGGGTTTGTTACACAGTATGAATCAGTGTTGTGTGGGTATTTGTGGTCTAGTTCTAGTTCCAATTACTTGGAACCTAATTGGAAAACCAGGACCCAATTCTAGAGCTAGGTGGGAACCAGCCCCCCCTTCTCTAGTTTTGTTTATTTGAGAAGAATTGGACCCAAGTTGGGTTCCTAAATGGCCCCCAATAAGTGAAAACCAAGGGTTTAGAGGATGTGTTCATTAAGATGAAACTTGGCATGAACTCACGTTGGAGTTCATCCACAAGTGAGCAATAATAATAATAAGAGGCTTCCATTGGATGGTGAGCTTGGTAGCTGTTGATTCATTCACTCTGGCTCCCTCTTTCCATCTCTCAAAAGCAAACAAACAAAAAGGAGTTTGTACTCTTGTTGTTGTAACTTGTGTTTTTTTGAATTGAAAAAAAAGTAATAACATGAACTTTAATGAACAGTTGTTGTGCACACACACACACACACACACACCCACAACATGCTGATGATGATGATGATGGCATAACTGAACTCAATCCCTCTTCCTTTTCTTCCTACACGAGACAGATGGATGAAATGATGCTTCACGACGTCCTTTACTATATGTAATGCTGACAGATTCTCTCTCTCTCTCTCTGTGTCTCTGTGGCCTTGATTCTGGGTTCAGTCTGTCCTCCATCCCAGATCCACAATAGGATGGATAGGCCTAACACTAACTTTAACACACACACACACACACCAGCTTCATCTTGGGTCTGCTCAGTTGCTCCCCCCACACATTTGCAATTGGGTTAGCACCAGGCTTCTGTCTTATAGTTCAACCCAGATTTGCAATTGGGTAACCAGAACTGTTGCCTGATTACCCAACAAGTAGTAGGCTAGTAGTAGATTCTACCATTCCAGCAATAATTAAATTATTTTCAGTAAAATGCTGATTTTTCCAGCAATCATTTTGTTTTTTTCCGGTAAATTCTGGCTTTTCCAGAAATAATTAATTTTAAAAAAAATAGTAAATGCTGGTTTTTTTCCAGCAGTAATTCAAAATAGTTAAGTAAATACTGGTTTTTCTAGCAATAATTTTTTTGAATTCAGTAAATGCTGGTTTTTTTTCCCACCAATAATTAACTTTTTTTCAGTAAATGCTGGTTTTTTCCAGCAGTAATTCAATTTTTTCAGAAAATACTGGTTTTTCTAGCAATAATTTTTTAAAATTCAGTAAATGCTGGTTTTTTCCAGCAGTAATTCAATTTTTTTCAGTAAATGCTGGGTTTTCTAGAAATAGTTTTAAAAAATTCAGTAAATGCTGGATTTTGCAGCAATAATTAAATTTCTTTCAGTAAGTTCTGGTTTTTCTAGCAATAATTTAAAAATTTCAGTAAATTCTGGTTTTAAATGATGCATAAGAGCAGGTTACCAAATAACCAATTGATAACCACTGGTTGTCCTGCTAATTATTAACCAATTAAATTTTTCTTGAATTAAAATTAAAATTAAAATTAAAATTATTATTTATTATTATAAATATTATATTAATGTTTAAAGATTGATAAACCTACTTTGATGAGAATCAAATCATCTAGGCTAAGTTATTAGATTGTTAAAAATAATTTTCAATACCCAGCAGTTATCAATTTAATCAATTATTTAAAAAAAATAATAACCAGCAGGTAGGTAGTAGGTTATAAATAACCGACTTGATAACAAGCTCAAAATTCCATAACCCGTTAACTCCGGTCAACATTTGACCCGAATGGGTTACCACTTTTTCATCCAAAGGCCCACTTTACACTAGGAGTCAAGGCCAAGGTTCAACTCAAATCAAGCATTCCTATTGGTGCAAAAGTTCAAATTAACAAAATCCCCCCCCAAAGGGCTTTATGCTAGGAGTCAAGGCTAAAATAGAAAAAAAAAAAAAAATCTTTTCGATCTGCCCCAAGTTACTAATAATAAATGCCGAACTTTATGGCCTTGGATTATTTGGCCCAAGGCCGAAATAAAATAAAAATGATACCATCAAATTTGCAACTCTTGGGGGCCAATGTTCGGGCATTTTATTAATATCCTGCCGTCAATGTTCTTGTAGCATTTATTAGTACCTTGATGCCGGCCAAATATCCTAATTGAATGATAGCCGCCGGATCCGGTTCTCACAACGGGGGGCCAAATTGATGCTCTTGGCAAAACTGTGTAGATTTTTGCCAAAAATTGGTAATTTCTATTTACAAAACTTGCCATAATCGGTGAAGTGGACATTGATTATTGATAATATACTTACTTCTTCTAATATGAAATTTGAATTATAATTTGTACAAACCTTAGATGCAAGAATTTTTTTAAAATGTTATTTAAATTCTAAATTTTTTATAAATTGTGTCAAGGGTTCCAAATGCGAATTGGGTGGAAAAATTAGTATACTATTATTCCGTAAATTTGTTGATGAAAAAATTGAATATGTTTGATTATGCAATGGAGATTCAAATGGTGTCTTTGGCTATCATTCAATATTTGCTTAGTTCTTGTGATCGATTAATTGGTATATATTTTTTAATAATTTATTTATTTGGCCACATATCTAATTACAATTTCACTTTTAATCACATGCTTTTGCCATCCCATGTAATTTAGGCTTTCAAATTACCTTCTCAATATTCATTACATAATATACACTTGCTTGAATTTGAAAACATAATAAAAATTTCCATAAATCCTAGATTTCACAATTATATAAAAGCTTTAAAAAATATATTTTTTAACACTTTCAAAATATGTTTTGTATCGTATCATGGTATGTACATAGGTGACAATGTACATCTATTAGCATGCGGTTATTTGAAATTTTAAATAACCGACGGTTCTATTTGAATTTTTTTCTCCTTCCTTTGTATTGTGACCTTATTTTCAAGAATAAGGTTAGCAACATAACAATTTAGCTAACCAATGTGGTTAGCTAGTGAACTGAAATCCAAAGGGAAAATCTATTTGGCCACCCCCACCATCCACCCCTCATGGTTAGTGGTTAACTTTGGCCAATATTTCTCATACTAAACCCTAACCCAAAAATTTGCTCTTTCTCTCTCTCTCTCTCTCCTCTTGCCTCTCTCCTCTCCTCTCTCTTCTCTCTCAAAGACTAACTACAATATGCCTGCCATCATCTTATAACGTTGTTGTTGAGGCAGGAGACGCGTCTTGTGTAATTGTTGCCTCCAAACTGTTCTTGCCCAAGCTGCTATTGATTGAGCTCGTGGCAGCGGTAGCAGCAGTAGGCAGCTGTGCAAGAGCAGCAGCAACAGAAGGAGGAGGAGGAGGAGGAGGAGGAGGAGGAGGACTTGGCCAATTGCCGAAGTGAGTACAAGTCTTGTTCTCGTCTCGTCTCGTCTCGCCTTGTGTTTGGTGTTCATATATCATATAGACTGGTTGCAAATGCTGCTGCTGCTGCAGGGTCGAAAGGCAGACAGCGGAAATCTTCTTCTACAATTCGATGCCTCGGAGGTGACATGTGTTCATGACTGTTGTCTAATTGTTTTGTTCTTGAATGTAGTGGCAGTAGCAACTGATCTCAGCTTACAGTCTCAGACTCGGCGGTGGCTTCATAGCTCTCTTGCATTGCATCAAGAGAAGAAGATCAACAGCAGCAGCAGCAATAGCGGCTTCTTGTAGCTGTTCCCCAGTCAAGCAGGAAGACCAGGCGGACGAGCACTGCTTGCAAGCTTTTGTTTATCCCGGGGACTTGAACAAACCAAGGAACAGAAGCTTTTCTTTTTCTTTGTTTTTTTCGAGATGATAACGGGAGGTGATTTGTACAATGTGCTCAGTGCGGTGGTGCCGTTGTACGTGGCGATGATGCTTGCTTACGGCTCCGTGAAATGGTGGGGGATCCTAACACCGCAACAATGTATGGGCGTGAATCGCTTCGTTTCCATCTTCGCCGTGCCGTTGCTGTCTTTCCAGTTCATCGCTGGTAATGATCCTTATGCCATGAACTTCCGCTTCATCGCTGCCGATGCAGTCTCCAAGGTCGCTTTTCTTCTCGCGCTCGCTCTCTGGGTGCGGTACGCCAAGTCGGGTTCTCTGGACTGGATGATCACCATCTTCATGCTGGGGACGATTCCTAACACGCTGGTGATGGGGACGCCGCTTCTGGCTGCCATGTATGGCGCAGGTCCTGGCAGTCTCACGGTGCAAGCAGTGGTGCTACAATGCATCATCTGGTATACTCTTCTGCTTGTGATGTACGAGTATCGCGCTGCAAGGATCCTCATCATGGAGCAATTCCCGGACACGGCAGGCTCCATCGCAAGCTTTAAAGTCGACTCTGATGTCATCTCGCTGGACGGGACAAGAGAGCCGGTGCTCACAGAAACAGCGTTTGGAGATGATGGAAAACTGCATGTCACGGTGCGCAGGTCTGTGTCTGTGCGCTCTCCTACTACTAGCATGCAGTCCGGCACACAAGTGCATTCTAGCCGATCCATGGGAGTCCTGACGCCGAGCTCCAAAGCTTTGACGCCACGGCCTAGTAATCTGACTGGAGCAGAGATTTACAGTCTGCATTCTTCAAGGAATCCGACTCCCCGTGACTCGAACTTCAACCACAATGAGGAGTTCTACAGCATGATGCTCATGACTTCCGGGAAGAGCCCCACTCGTCGCCAGTCCAACTTCACGTCCTCGGATGTGTACTCGCTGCAATCTTCCAGGGCTCCTACGCCAAGAACCTCCAATTTCAATGAAGAAAGCTTCAAGGAAGTAGTGCATACGTATCCCAAGGGGACAACGATGATCAACAACTCGCCGAGATTTGCGCCGCCGCTATATAGGGGAGGAGGTGGTGCTGTAGCGACTGGAGGACGCATGCATGGCAGAGGCGGAGGACATGAGCCGGCGGGATCGGGAGCCGCACACGGAGGAGGAGGAGGAGCAGCTGCTGTTCTTGGACCGCCGCATGCTGCAAGTAATGGAGTTGGAGATGCAGCAGGGACCACTACCGTTGCCTTTGCTGCAGCTCCGCCTGCCATGGACTCAAGAACTTCACCCAGGCGCTTAACGGACGCTAGAGTACGAGGAGACCAGGATGCCGCCAAGGAGCTTCACATGTTCGTGTGGAGTGCCAGTGCTTCCCCCGTGGCGGCGGATGGCGGAGGATTGCATGTGTTTGGGGGAAACAGCCCTTTGCGACATCATGACTTCGATCCTAAGGAGGTGCGCCTGCTTGTGCATCCGCAATCCGACAATGCTTCCGACGCAGCAGGAGCTGGTGAGTGAACTTCTGGTCTGTGTCATTGTTTCTCATGTGTCTCTCCAGCGTCTCTCTGTTTTTGTCTTTTGTCTCTGGAGTCTCTCTCTTGAAGCAGGAACCTGAGCAGATTTGTGAGAAAATTTATCCTCTTCCACAATTCTCCTGATGTGTTCTTTCAAACTGAAGAAATCGTATCTCTGGGCATCTGATTCTTGAGCCCAATTGTGTTCAAGTTTGTGCAGATTGATAGGTTTCCTTTTCTGGCTGGGTAGGTACTGTGTTGCCATTGTTGTCATCTTTCCTTTGTCCAGATAATGGGTTCTTGAAGATTGAACCTCAGCACATGTCTGTAAGAGCTTGGTCAGATTCCAGAATTCTCCTGATGACTCTCTTTTAAACTGAACGGAGATCGTTGCTCCAGGCAATCTAATTCTTTGGCACATTGATAAATAGGTTTGCCAGATCCAAGGTCAGCACAAGCTTATGATGATTACTCACGAGAGGACTTCAGCTTCGGAAACAGGCATAATTTCAAGGTGGAGGATATAGATAAAAGCGGTCCACGGTTTGACAAGTTTGGCTCCACTTCAACCACAGAACTAAGACCTAAGCTTCCAGAGGACGAGGATGAGGAGAACAAGAAAGACATGCCTCCTACAATTGTGATGGTCAAGCTCATCTCTGTCATGACGTTTCGCAAGCTCATTCGTAACCCTAATACGTACTCCAGCATTGTTGGAGTAGTCTGGTCCCTTCTTGCCTTCAGGTAAACTGGTGTTTTGCAGAAGGTATATATCAGTCAAGTGTCCTTTCAGGTTTCTAGAAGATTTGCTCTTACAGCCCGAATGTAGGTACAAAGCAAACAATTATCTTTTCATTTTCATCTCACTGAATTGTTCTTCTTCCTTCCCCTGGATTGTGCAGATGGCATTTCCAAATGCCACTTATACTGTACAACTCTGTGCACATCCTGTCTGATGCTGGTCTTGGGATGGCCATGTTCAGTCTTGGTAAGCATTTTTGCAACTGCTCTTTGCAAAATTAAGGAGAAATTGTTCCATTATCTTTAACACCCATTACTAGTTCTTGTGACTTTCTAGCAGCTAACATGCCAATGCCACTAAGGTCATGCTTGTCAAATTCACATCAAATGCACAAGTTTGACAAGTTTGGATCAAATTCACATCAGGATTGTGTAGCTCTTTTTGTGATTCTTTAGATGTGGTTGTGTAGTCTGTACCGCATGTTTACATTTGACACTATATCAAGGGTATCAATCACTCTCCAGAAGGTCAGAAACACTGTAAGTTGGAATTCGAGTTGATGGAATTTTTTTTGTCTTTGTTTTGATAGGTCTGTTCATGGGATTGCAAGAGCGGATTCTTGTCTGTGGAACCTATTGGACTATTGTTGGAATGGGGCTTCGTTTCCTCCTTGGCCCTGCATTGTTTGCAGCAGCATCCCTCTTGGTGGGCCTCCGAGGTGTCAGTCTGCATGTGTCCATAGTGCAGGTATTACAAACTCATTATCCCACCTCTCTAGTTGCTAGGTCTATATTCTGAAGGCAGATTAGTAGCAAAGACAAATGGTACCTAAGCACAGGCTTAGGTACATGTGTCATCTATTGTATTTTCAGCCACTACATTGTTTTTTTGTGTCAGCTGATGTTAAATGCCATTGACCTAAGGAAAGCATGGATAGAAACTTTTTGAGTTCTGTTCTCAATGTAGTCTAAGTTGGTGTGAGTGCTGAAACAGGCTGCATTACCTCAAGGCATTGTTCCATTTGTGTTTGCAAGGGAGTACAATGTACATCCAGATATCCTTAGTACAGCGTAAGCACTTGCGCACTCTTTGATATTCCTGGATATATAATGAAACATCTTTGATGACAAGAGACTAATGGAAGCAGAAAAAACCATTCTTGACCCTCTTAGATGGGCAGCTTAGAATAGAATGAGAGGGAAAACTAAGTGAAGCTATGTTGTTGAAATGGCAGGGTGATATTCGGGATGCTAATTGCTTTGCCAATTTCACTTCTCTACTACATACTTTTGGGGCTGTAAAAGAGTTTGCAATGCCAGATTTTGGGTAGAGGAACTCGTTGCACCACCCTGCTCCAGGATCATGGCATTGTATGCCATCTTTTGAGTTCTCAATGTACACAACCTCAATGCCCATGGCTTCTTACTTTAGTTCTAAAGGTTTTGCCAATTTGGTTAGGCAGTCAACTTTTGTTTCAAAACAACAAAAAAGTTGAAAGGAGTTTCCTTTAAGTTGGAACTCCAAAAAGTTCAAGACTAATTGTGCAGCTCTTTAGGCAAGGAAGTTTGCTGCTTTGTCAAACTTCTCTGCCGGTTGGGCAGAGATCAGAGCTTCACATGATGAAGACAGTTGCTTCCTTTACACACCCTCAAGCTTGTACCTATCTTCTTCTACACCAAAACTGGGGTAAAAGGGATATAACCTTCCAACACCACTTACTTGCTTTTGGATTCATTGATCTTTGAATGTGGATGTTGCCCCTCCCCCATCTACTGAAAATAGTTCTTTGAAATAAAGTATTAACACTCATGGTCGTAGCTCAACATTCTTGGATTTTCTCAAATGTGAATGTGCAAGGTGTTACTCAATGTTGTTGGCACTGTTGTTTTACACAGGGAAAGAGCTTCTTACTACTGCTTTCAATTGTGACTGAAAAGACAGCAGTTGTTTGCAAGCAACCTGATTACTCCACACTCCTCTGGACTGTGGCACTCAGCATCAGACAGATAAATGATATCAAAACTCTACCATCATTTTCTTTCTAAGAAGAAAGTATTATGGTCATTATTAGGTGTAAAAGGTCTATCAATTCTTCTGATATGTTTTAGCTTGAAGAATACAATATGTGAATCAGTAAATTAATCGGTCTCTCTCTTGCTTGTTGATAGATACACAATTGTCACTCAGGAGAGATTCCACCCTTCATCCTACACCGATTAGTGGTGTTACTACAGTATATCTCCCTTTTATTTTGAAATAATGAAATATTTTGGCAAAAAATTGTGGATTGTAAGTGCTAGATATAATAGGAGTAATAAGTTTCTGAATGCTTTTATGACTATGGTATTGTATGTACTGTACTTATCTGTCCCTGTTGACTTGAGTTTTGTGACTTTATTTTGGTTTCCAGTTCCCATTCTGCAACCTAAAAACGCACGTCTGACAAAAACAATCCTTTGTGTTGTGCTCTGTTCCATGGCATGACACAAGTCTGAAACTTTGCTGACTTCTCTCCGAATGTAAGTAACAGTTTTTCTTAGATCCAAGTTTGGCTATCTATCTATCACCATTTGGATTGTGGTTGCCTGTGTGCATATTTAAACTGGAAGCCATATTTGGTTCAAGTCGTTCAAGGAAGAAAGTAGTAGTAGTAGTAGTAGGCTCTAGTAGACCTTTGTCTGTGCTCCCACAAGTTTTTTCATACTTCGCTAGTGTGGCCTGTGCTGTTGGCACAAGTGTTACCACGTCCTCAACTGATTTTTCTTTCCAAAACCTGGTTTTTTGGAATTTATTTGAATTTTCAGCAGCAGAAATCACTTTTAAATCAATATCTCCCACATTCTGAATCCATATCTTAAAATAAATTCCATTAAATCCTGCTCATGAAGATCTTTCCAACAACACCAAAGGCACATTCCAATTCCTCCAAAATTTTCAGCTACAATTTAATTTAATTCTCAGTGAAGAAATCATTAAATATTCAAGAACTTTTGCACTGCAAGTCCAAATGTCATGGAACTGAGCCCACCTTGTCGTTGAGAGCTTTCCAAACTCACCAAGAACTTGGTCTGAAGAAGCATCCCAGTTTGATGGATCTCATAACTACAAAACAAAACAAATTACCTTCCTTCATAGATATAGATATATCATACTATCCAAGCTTATAATTCTTTCAAATGTATTCTTCGAAAAGCTTGCCGGGATATTGTGCCTGGTATCTCACTGTACAACTCAGTGTTTCTTTTACTGGCGAATTTTTGTCAAATTTTGATCTGAAAAATATGATTTTGACCTATATAAAGGATTTTTCATGGGAAAAAAATGACACAAATTTGTCAGATTTTTCGGTTTTGTTTTTTCCCTCAAATTGTCAGATTTTAATGATGAATTCCAGTATGTAGCCAAGAATATAGAAGGATTCTCTGTTTATTTTTTCTACTTTCATATCTTGTATGTAGCCCAATTTGGCTAAATTATTTTTTGGATGATTGCCACTTTGGTTACGTCACAAAATCCTCCAAATAAACCCTGGTCCAACTCCAACCACTCCAAACCAAAACCAGTCAGGTTTTTACAAAATTGCAAGAGACCAATAGTGAATTGCATTGTAGGAGCAACCTCATAATAATACCTTATGTGATAGTGGAGTTACCCGTACACTCACCCCTGTCTTCATCGTGTCTTTGGGCCTGGTTTCACCCACTAGCACCTTTTTCAGGGTAGCCGCAAAGTTAGGAAATTTTATTAAATCTTGGGCCCACTTGAGAGGAGAGTCCAGGGTCCGATTTCCTAGGAATGAATTTGGATTGATTTGAAGCAAATTGAATCCTTGAGTTGGACTGATACCTTGGTCCCTAGTCTGACTCTTGGTTCTCCAAATCAGGAGCTCTCGTTTTGCATGGTTTGTTGATCCAAACCAATTGATTTATCCTCCAAAACAGGTGCCATGTAGGTTTAGCCTCAATTTGCCACTTTTTGGTCTTGGACCCTCGTCTAAAGGCCTTGGAACCAAATTAGAGCTTTCGACCAATAAGATTGCTTGAGTTCATTGGCACCTGGACCTTTGACCCTTGTCTAAAGTCGCCCTCAGTATGAAATGCTGAAACTCAGCATTTAATCCACAAGGTTCGAGAGTAATTATAATACTTGTATAGGTAGGAACAGTGAAAATATATGCAGCAGTAGTGGAGGCGCTCAGGAAAGCGGAAAGATAGGATGAAACTCAGTTTACCACCAAAACAATTGGTCGAAAAACTAGTTTGGGTGTCGATTATTTCACTTTGTAAAGTTTTCAATCTCAATTATGCGTTTGATGCCCTATTATGTCAAAACTGGCTATTCTCGCCCCCATTGAATCTGGGGTTTAATCTGAGAACCAGAATGATCTCAGAACTTTACATACAACTCTATCAACCATTAAAAATTTGTGATTCTTTGCATGTAATTTGACTGACATTGTCTGGTGCTTAATCAAGCGACAAGATGCCGGCCCCATGATTACAGCAGAAGGAAAGACGAGCAGAATGGAATTTATTAAAAAGTCAGCCCAACAAACGTCTCAGAAATATTGCAGTTGAAGATTTCTATTTTCTGGATCTGATTTCAAGTCAGTTAGGGTGGAGAGCAGCCTTCCATATCTTCATATTTTCAACACTGCTGTTACATATATTTTCACTGTCTGTCTTTTCCTCTCTTGTTAATTTATTTTCCTTCCTGCCGGGAGGGCTAAACTGAACCAGCTCCCATGGGCACACCTTACAAGATGGATGGATGGATGAATGGATGAATGGATGGATGATATGTGAACAGAAAACACTTTTTTTCATTCTGTTTGTGTCCCGTAGCTAACCTAACCATGATGTTTAACTATGTACTAACCATCCAATCTATCTATTCTGACTTACATATTATTAGCCACCAAGTTCTGTACCTACTTACGTACCTACCTACCTCCATAAGAACCACTTACATTCCATGCCTACTCACCAATAAAACCTACCCATAAGATTACATAAGTAGTTTACTTAGGTAGTAAGTACTAGGTGGATTCTAGTAGGAGGGTTTACAAGCTAAGACATTGGATAGAATTACATATCCCACCCCTTTGGAATTACTTAGTTTCTTGAACTCAAAAGCCATCCATGGATGTCTTCAAACAATTTCTTTTTCTTTTTCTTTTTGGGGGGGTTGATTGGACTTGATCTCAACCATCGATGATGACGTATCTTTTTTTAGCTACTAGGGTAGTAGTCTCCCATGCCTCCACCCCATAAACATGAAATTCGAGGCCGAAAAGCATGGGAGACTACCACCCTAGTAGTACCTTTTCAGGTTCAGCACTTGGGTGTCAAATAATTATTTTATTTTTCAAAATCCAGTAAAAATATTTATTTATTTATTGAATTTTGGCAATAAAACATAGACAGCTTCTATGGGTCTAAACCTTTAAACATTATGAGACCAATTTTTTAGTTTTTTTTTCCCCCTCCTTTGTAATTTCATTAAATTCTGACATTTCAAATAAATAAATAAAATTTTGATATTTTCAAATAAATATTTTAGTTACTTCCAAATCTGAAAAGCCACTATGATAATAGCAAACCACATGGATGAATCATTCTATCTGGCCCATCAAAAGCTTTAAAAACACGTTGGAAGATTTAGGAAGCACACTTTGATGAATATGGAACATTTCAAATGGAAACAATGTTTGGCAAAATTCTTAGCTAATTGGCTTTCAACACAATCAAGACCAAACAAGGGGTGTGTCACATTGAGGCGTTGCCATTTACATTACAAAGTATCTTACTGCAAAAGAAGAATTATGGAAATTCAAACATCTCACCATGCAAAAATATAATCTTCAAAAAAACCTCTAAAAGAAATCAAAATCCTTCGAGCTAGCATAACTCTATAACTAATCTCAAGTTTGAAAAACAAGCCAAAGTGTCATCTTTCAAAAATCCTCATATAAAAATAGACCTATTATTATTACCTAGGGGCCAAAATCCCTTAAGCTACTATCATACTCTATAATGAATCTAAACACACTATCCTTGCCTTGGTAGGCAAGGCCAACAAATGTGTTAGATAATGGTCTCTCACTGGGTACGGTATCCCAACCATGGTTATATTTCCTTCCACATAGATTTGGTCTAGAGATCTTTTGCACAAAGATTTCACTCTCGTCCTTGAATCCAGGTCAAATGGGTTGCACTTGGATTCGAGGAAGAAAGAGAAATCTTTGTGCATCCAACACTAGCTTTAGCTTCCACAAGCACCAAATGTAAGAAGCATTTGCACCAAATGCAACCATGAGATTGCTTAGAATGGGGACTTCACCTACATGTATATGAAATTCAATTCTCCATTTTACTCACCTTGCAATGCAAGTTTAATCCCCAAAAGATCTATCAAGACAAAGTTCCATTTCTGCAACCTTCAAATCAAAATTTACATGTGTCTCTAAGCTTCTCCACATGTGGGGTATGTATGGTCCAAAATGGTCTAAAGCTTCTACCACGACCAATTTGGGATGCTAACAAACAAGAAGGAAATTGACAACAGATTGAAAAAGATTTTGCATGTCTTGGGGTTCTTCAAGCTATTGTCAGTGATTTCCAACTAGAATGATAGATCACTAACAAGAGCTTGATCCCATTCTTTGAGTAATGTTCACCTGGTGTTTTTAGGAACTTTGAGTTCAAATTTTGACATTGAGATTAGGAATGCCACAATTGATTGAACTAGGAAGAAATGCAAGCTAGAGAACAAAAACTGCTCCTCGTGTGTGTGGTGGTAGTCATACTATGACCAAAATTTAGGGCTCTGCAAATCTGTCCATTGTATTGCCTACATTGCCTCAACACAGAAATTGATGCATAAAAGGTATACATCTTGCACTAATTGCATCACCATTCCAATGCAAAGCTTTCTTACACACTTGCCAAATTTTATTTATGGGTTCCTAGAAATATGCTTCAAGTGACCAACACCAAATTTTCCAAATCAACAGCCACTGTAGAAATCAACACACATTAATTATCGCGATCCTCAACAACCTTAGACCGGAGACACTACTGACATTGCTCTACTTTGCAATCTTACAAGAGACCATATCTACGCAGCGGAAACCATTTGGACACATCCTCTGTGAGGATCACAGAATCAACCAGCAAGATCAAAACAAAAACAAAAAAACATCTCACACAAACATATTGTACTTAACTTCTCTACGTCTGTCTTGCCAAGAACGTCACCCACCTTAAATCCCTGGCTCCAGCTTCTTTCGTCCATCCTGCATGCATTTTCGCCACACAAACTCCTTCGCAACAAAGCATCCACATAAAATACTTCCATGTTTCTCCTTAGAAATCTTCTATGATCAAATGACAAAAAGGAGGAGGTTTTTAAAGAAGTTCCATGCAGAGAATGGCAGCATTCCGGTTCTCCATCAAATTGGATCATAGTTCATCATTAACCCCTCTTGCTTGCTTGTGGCCTTCATGGAAACTCTGAAAGAAAGAAAATAATCTAACATTTGAAAGATTGAATGAAAGCTTTGGGGGTTTTCAAGGTCAGTCCCTACTCCATTTTGAATTCTCCCAGCTGGTGGGTGGATGGGTGATTACCAGTGTTGGGCAGGTATTTGAATTTTATTTATAACCGCCAGTTCCGCTCATTTCCAAAACTTCTAAAGAATCAGCAATTTTCATGAAAGAACTAGTACAGAACCAAACAGTTTTAGAGGCGGTCATTTGATGTGTTTTTCATGTGGTTGTATATCAGAACTGGGTCTTTGATTCTTAAGAACCATGGGGTATGAAACCTGAAAACCACCAGGGGGTCTGTTCCTGTTGTTGATAACCGTCTAATTGGTGATGGGTCATAGGTTGCTGCTGCTGCTGCTGCTGCTGATTGGAAATGTGTGCATCTAAAGAGAGAAACACATGATGATATTTGGTGGCATGAGAGCTTTGGGTGCTATATTTCATAACCACCCCACAAGTCACAAACCAATGATGCCACTACCAACAGGCAATGCTGCTGCAAAGCCAAGCCAGCCCTTGTGTTGGATCCTCCTCCTCCTCCTCCTCCTTGTAGCTAGCTATATTTATGTATGTCAAAAAATGGAATGGCAGTAGTACAAGAGATCATAAAACACACACAGGGATCATCATAACACTCTTTCTTTCTTTTTTTTTTGGGTGATTTTGTAGCCAGATTTGTGCAATCATGGTTCACCCAATCTTCTTCATCCATGAATGCATTCGAGATCAGCTCCAAAGATTTGGAGCCAAAGGCATTTTGGTAAGAAAAACAAAACCTCGAGCCCTGCCACCAACCCCCCATCCATGAAACTTTGAATCGCACAATCTTGGACATCCCCAATATTGAATCTAGAAATGTATGATTCATGAAATTGGGTTTTTTCATGTTAAAAAATGTTCATTGCATTTTCATGGTCCAAGGAGCTTCCATGGATCTACTCTCCTTGAAACCCAATTCAGCGCCCTTCGTCTTCTTTGTCTTTTTGAGCCATGGGTCCACACCCATTTAAACCAAGTTTGGTCTGACATTGAAGTGGTGCTTTCTTCGATATGTGCATTTGCAATTTTTGAGTAAAACCCTAAGTAATATCTTAACCACGTAGATATTACGTGCAATCGAGATTGTAATACCCAAATTTATTGATTTCAGAAGATGATGTTGTATGATTCCACTGTCATTTTACACATAAGAAATGGTCTGTTAGAGTGCCTCCAAAACTTGTATCTCAGAGAAGAAAAAATATGAGGAATTTGGGACTCTGATTTTGTCGAAGGTGTAGCATTGCAGGCACTCAAGACATTCCATGCAAAATGTGATAGTCAAAGATGCATGGATATCAACACCTGGCGTGAGTTTTTGAGATTCACGGGGCTCCGACTCAATCCAGAGGTACAATAACAATAGCAATATGCAATGTTGTAAATTTTTATAGATGAAATTATTTTGATCTTCACCACCTTGAATTTTGAATTCAATAATTTCTTCTACACAACAAATGCTCAAATCCCTCTCAAGTTTGTACAATTCAAAACACATGAAGTGCTCCAGGAATGTGCATTTTTGTATGTGCACTCACAGCAGTGTACATAATTGACTTCACCAATTTTATCGATTAATAAAGAAAAACACATCAGTTCACAAAACACACACAACATACATTACAAAGACAAACAAAATCACAGCTCCATCTGCAAAATCAGACATGAGATCAAAAGATTTGGATCAAAGACAAACAATGGGATGTCTTTTCTTTTGCAGGAGCTTGCTGTCCTGATGCGCACACATGCGACTGCTGGCAAAGAATTTCAATTTGGAGCTTTCATGGAATGCGTTCGGGGCACTGTAAGATTATTCATACTAATAATGCTCTACTCTCAGAATCCTTGATGATTTTTAGTTCTTCTTCTGTTGTATGGCTTTTTTTTCCTAGTTCCAGTATTCTTTAGATTACACTAAAAGGTTAATTTATGCCCTAATCTGTGACAATAGACCAGGATAGATTGAGAAAGTGTTTCTCCTCTAAGAGCAGATTCAACCACTCCTTGTATGCGGGCCTTTACCACATACAAAATCGTGTCCGAATTATTTCCTCCTCCCCACCCATAAACATGAAATCGTAAATTTGTGTAATAAGTTCTAATCACTACTCATCATGATACATATGTTCACATTCACATAAACCACACCTTGTGAAAATACTTCAAACACAACCATAGCTTTTGTGCTTGTTGAAAACTACTTTAAAATGCTTCATGTAAATCCATTCTCATATCTATTCTTCTCAACAAACAAAACCAACAACAACAAGACCTTGTTATTGAATAAAGTTAATTCACAAATGAAAAGGGACTCAACATCAAGAGCTGCAATTTTATCATAAAAGAGATGAGTTCTGGATGAGATCAAAACTTGTCACTAAAATAGTACATTAATATAAAACATGACATGAAACTTTTTTTTTCCCTGATATCAATGATAAAAACAAGTTTCAACTAGAGTTTTGTATTTGTTTTCACTATTGTTGTTGTTGTTGATGTTGCAACTATCCAACAAATGTTTCAAATCATGTGAAATAGATGTTCAAATTCAACCTTTGAAACCCAATGAAATTGGTTCATTTCATACCCAACATTTGGGGATGGAAAAAGGTTCAAGATCAAGAAAGAGCCCAAAGGCAAGGTTATTTTAAAAATAATTTTAATATATCCTTAGGCTGATTGCTCAATGATTAGCTTTCCCTTTGTTCTCCACAAAGCCTAGAATCTAGGAAAAGAGAAAATATCTTTTGTGTGTGAAATAACGGCCTTGAGGATTATTGATGCTTGGTTAAACATTCATTCAATGTTTGTTGGTTATGTGTTAGGCAATCTTTATGAATTATTCTTAGTTCTTGTTGTGCATTCTTCATAACATCATTATATATTATGAAGGAGGAATATCAATGAAAATTTATAGGTAGTTTCTTTTGTTGGTTTGGTTTTGTGATTGGTGTTTATATAGTAGAAGGGCTTTTACCTATTTTAAGAACCTTCTAGGATGTCAAGGGACTATTCACCAAGCCAATGGGCTAAGTGGGGAAGGTACTAAAGTGTAGGGTAAATGCCTTTGGAATGAGCAAGGTGTTCCCAAAATAAGCACTCGCCCAAGGCAATGTGAAGGGGTGCTTATTTGAGAAATACCAACTCTGAAGGCGTTACTCAATGTAAAGCATCGATAAAAAAAAACTTATTTAAATGAAATTTCATTGTGATAACCCAACGGGTACCACCTAGGTATAACGATTTAAAGGAAGTGTGAAATTAAACCCTAAAACCAATTCCACACTATTTGAAAACTTTGAACTTCATCCAAATTAGTGTTTACATAAACAATTTATACTATACTGCTGGTGGAGTGGAGTTGCTCTTACATTATAGGCCTAACCTATCCTCCATAGGTACACACTAAAACCTAAGGCATGGGTAATGAATGACCTCTCTAGCACATACAATGTCTGCTATGTGGTAGTGACATCTATCTGACCAAATTGGTTGTTTGTGGCAGTTGAACAATTACAGGGATAAACTAGTGAAGGCTGCATGGAAGAAACTTGATATGGTTAGTACCTTGCCTCCTCCTCTCTAACATAGCTTTTGAAGAGTGTCAAACTGGGGGTTAGGTTTTTTGGTGGGGGTGGAGAGAGTATCAAATAGTTGACAAATCTCTTGAATATCCAAAATTGGTATCTTCTTTGTGTATGTTAATTTACTTCTTACAATTTAATGACAATTTTTTGTTGTTTTTTTCTACCTAAAAATTTGGAACTTTTTGGAATTTTTTTTAATGTGTTAAGTTTGACTAATTTTACTTATTATTGGAAATTTTCACTTTTTTTTTAATTTTCCAAATTAGCAAGTTTTCGATATCATAAAATTGGGGGAAAAGAAAAAAAAAAACAAAAAAAAAGGCACCCTTGGTTAGAACCATGTCCCACACCAAATAGCCTGGAAGTCTGGAGTTTCAAGAGGGGGTGGGAGGCTTTTTTGTTGATGGGCAATTCATGTTTTTTATATGGGAATTGCATGGGAACTGATGACTGCATGGAATGGTAGGATAATGTTGGGTATGTGACAAGGGATTGCCTCAAGGAGACATACAATCTTATAGCTCACCCCATGGTCATGGTTCAACAACAAACACAAGAGGAGGCAATGGAAGAGTGGCTAAATGGATCGTTTGCATTGATTCAAAAAGTTACCCTTTTCGATTTCACCGAGTATTATTTGCTCATTGGTGCTAGTATACCCAATGACGTAGATTTTGAGCTCCTCTTCATCAAAGCCTGGAAGGTATGTCCATAATCCCTCCTCAAGTTTGCTTACAATTTTCTCATCTCTTTAGTTGGAAAATGTTAATAAAGTTGCAAGCGCAACATGAAAACTTTTGTTACATATTAAAGTTATCGGTAAAATAACCTTTGCTTTTGGGCCTTTTGCTAAAAGTGGGTTTCAAATGTTAAATGTGAGGATTTATTATTGCACATGATTCAAAATATTTGTCAAATAATTATAACAACAATGAAAGCAAATCAAAAATTTAGGTTGAAATTCATTTTTACCAAGTTTCTTGGTAGATGATCAAAGTATGAAAACCATTCAAGGTTGCCAATCAAAGGAATCATTCATTCATTCCATGGGAGGCATGCAATACAATGCAATGCAATGCAATGAAGAGGCTACTACTGAAGTTGGGGTTTTGGCTTGGCATTTTTCTTGTTTTCCTTTTGTCCAAACCCTAACAAATTGTGTACTTGTGTGTTTGGAACTACTATTACTACTACTACCCGTGGTTTTCAGGTTCGAGGGGATGGTTACAATGTCGACAAAGCCTTAAATAATGTCAAGACACAAGTGTACAAGAACCGAAACCGTATCCGGGAGTTCTTCAGAGATTATGATCCACTACGACATCGTCTCATAATCGATGAACTATTTGCCGCCGCCCTAGACAACTCAAAGCTGATAATTAGCAAACAAGAGATGAAGGCAATGATCGACAACTATCGGATGAATGACGACCCTATGAGGCGCACTTGTTGGACAGCCTTTTGTGATGAGATTGATACGGTCTATACACTCAAGGAGCTTGAGAAAACACCGTTACGAAATGTAGGTTTTCAAATCCAATCTTTGGGTCAATAATCTAATTTCCAACTTGGTAATTTATTTCCAAAATTCATTTGTCAAAGATGGGCGGGTATGTGGTAATAATATATTTTCAAAATTCATTTTGTCAAGATGGGTGGGTATGTGGTAATAATATATTTCCAAAATTCATTTTGTCAAGATGGGTGGGTATGTGGTAATATATTTTTTAAATTGATTTTTGTCAAAATAGGTGTGTGGGAAAGAATATATCTCAAAATTCATTTTTGTCAAAATGGGTGTGTGATAATTTATTTCCAAAATTCATTTTGTCAAAGATGGGTGCACGTTAATTTATTTTATAAATTCATTTTTGTCAAAGATGGGTGCATGTTAATTTATTTTCTAAATTCATTTTTGTCAAAGATGGGTGTGCACTAATTCTTTTTAAAAATCATTTGTCAAGGATGATGGGTCTGTGTTGATTTCTTTCATGCACTATTTTTTTTTAATCTGTTTTTTATTATAAAAATTTAAAAATTTAAAAAATATTTTTTAAAAAGAATTTAAAAAAAAAAAAAACATTCTACCTAACAGCCTTCACCTTCTTCCTCACAATAATTGCAGGTGTTACCAATACCAAACTTAGAAGGTCTTAAGCCCCAAAGGTTTTTGGGAGCGACGGTGTACTTGGAGCCAAAGAAGGAGGCTGCATTACAAGTACTATTGAAGCGAATAAGGAAGGAATTGTATGATAGGCGGATTTACTTACGAGGCTCATTTGATGACTACGCAGTGTCAAAGTTATGTGTGGGCATTGTTGGCCATGTTACATACACCCAGTTTGCACAAGCACTAAGTAGCTATGTCATGATCCGTATTGAACCTGAAGAAATCGAGCTGTTATGTGAGAAGTACGATGATCTGAAAAATAAAACTGTGAACTTCCTTGCCTTCACTACAGACATTGATCCACCACCATAGCCAATCCCCAAGGTTTTTTTTATCATGCTTTCCCGTGAGTTTTTGTTTTGCCCTTCACTTAGAAAGCCATCTCCAATCCTCTAAGTATAAGTAAAGCTTTACTTGCTTTTCTTGTTAGGCCACATACCTATTCAGCTATGCCTTGTTTTTTCTTTCTACTGAAATATAACTATGTGAGATTTTTGAAAATTAAATCTGTTTTAAATTTTTTGACCCATAACTCCAATGCCATTTCCTAGGGAGATTTGAAAAAGGGTGGGGACAATACAGCGTCATTGTATTAGGTGGGGACATTTGTTTGTCGGGTGAGGCATGGTATAGCAAATGTCATCTGACCCATTTTATTATTGAAGAAACAATAAATTCAAATTTATGAAAGTCAATTATTTATTTATTTATTTATTTATTTATTGAAAATGATTGAAGTTGGATACAAAGTCCATACTAACTCACACAAGACTCTATTTTATATCTAAATTCGGTTTCATTCAGATTATTCAACCACAAAAAGTGTGTTTTTGTAAACAAATGATTTTGTACTCGAATGCAGGTTGTGCTCCTTTTGAGACCATCTTCCTAGAATCTCCAAATTTCATGCCTACTTTATTGGTTGGGTTCTGAACCGTCATTGCCATTCTTTGTTTGCTGCTCGATTTTGAACCATCTTTGCCATTCTTTGTTTGCTGCTTGATTTTGAACCATAACCATTTGTACGGAGCATCTCACAAACATGGCAGCCCATCATTGGACAAGAGCTCCCTAGTTATATCATGTATCATGTTGCCATTTGACATTTTCATACCTCCATTAGTTTTTAAATCCTGTAAAGCTTTATTAAAAAACACACCATCGATTAGGAAAATGTACAAAGGAATTTTTTTTTTAAAGTACAAGGGAGAAGTTACAGGGCGTCAAGTTGGTTCAAAGTAGTCAAAATCTCTCCATGTTCAGAACCAACCACCTGTGATAGGTCGACCATATTTCTATGTCAAAAACCAACAGCCTGCAATAGATCGGCCGTGGTGATGGGAGGTGTGTCCATTAGTACCTTTTTGCTTGTTCTTGGTCATTAGTTGGCTCAACTTCATAACTCACCCTCTTCTGTGTCCGATAACTTCTAAGCTTCTCACTCCTGTACAATCAGGAGCGCCAAGTATGTTATGTCCAGTAACCTGCACGAGCTCACAGGTTACCTAGTCCAAAGTTCTCACTCAGGAGATGCCCTGCCCTTCACACCAATTGTCAGGACCAGCTCCCAGGCACCTATCACTCAGCTGGGTTTTCCCAATGGCCATCACCTAATTTTCATAACATCATCATCCTTTGAAGATGCCTGTTTCTTGCCAAGTAGGCCATGATATTATGGCTTTGGTCTCCTCAGCAAGACCCATTAGGCAGTTTTCCACAAGTTTGGCAAACTTGTAGCCAATTGTTTTGAAGTTACTATAAGAATTCCCCCCCCCCCCTAACACATCTGCACACCTTATGAAACGGATAAATCTTATTTAAATTTGCGAAGGTCCAAAAAGTCCATTTCAGCTCAAATGCAAAAGAGCTGTGAAGAATTGACAAAGGGAAGACCAAAACATCCATGAGAAGCAATCAATCAATTTGGGTAGTTGTAATGAAAATGACAAAATTTGAAGAAAAATATTTTGATGTTGCATACAAGGAAAATGAATAAGAGAAGTGTGAAGGACAGTAATGGCATGTCATGGAACCCATACCTGCATTGATTCTCATGTGCATCTTCACTGCTACAGCCCAAGGTCACACACCAAACACAAATTTGCATTTTTTAAACAACCGCCCTAAATATGAGGAATATGTACATACTTGAAATGAACAGTGTACAAAAATCATTTTTTAATACAATCTTTCCCTTAATAGTATAAGTAAATTCCATTGAACTTCATATTAACCAAAAAGATTTGGTTTATGGAGCTTGTTACTTGCCTTCATTGACCACAACATCAATAGCAATATGCATATCACTTGCAATATTATCACTCTTTCAATTTGTTGAAAAAATCACCTACTTCAACCTTCTAGGGTTCAGTGCCATTCATCATACACTCCGCCAACTTTGTTTTCACTTGAGCACAAAAACATACCATGTATACTTTTTCCTGCATTCAGTTTCATACCCAGTACCAGGATGGAGCCACATCAGAATCCTCGCCCGCTTGATTCTCAACCTGATAAACCATATATCTCATTCATCTTTTCTGTTAGTTGATCCATTTAGTCATAAACATTTGCAAATCGTTAACTTTGTTGTATCAAAACTGTGCAACAAGGAAAAAATTGATGCTACTATGATTCCAAACAATATGGGCAACAATTTTTGGTGCTATCAATATGAAAGCCCGAACTAATTGCTGCAAGTAAATGGACATGTTGTATACACTACTAGCCTATAAGGCCAAGCTCTCGCAACAAAAGGCTAAGAAAACATGCTTAGCCAAATCCAATCAAACTCCTGTAAATGTGACACTAATCGCATTCACATTGCTCACAACAATATGGAAAATTCACGCCCAAACTGAATAGAGTGAAATGCTGTGTTTGATTTTGCTTTAAATATGACCCCAAATCTGATCGACTGAATGTTAGTACATGCACAGTAGGTACAGTCTAATATGTGGTGTCTAATACAGTCCTTCATGGAAAAATGTGACAAGTCCATTGCATGTTGATACAGCTCATTGTTGACATGAAACGATACACTGTGTTTTGTTGTAATGTTCCTCAGCAGCACAATTCAAGGAGGAAGCCAAGAATTGCAGTTTGATGTATATATATGGTTCTAAGCCTGCACAAGGCTCTCTACAATGATCCATGGGTTAAGAAACCAGGACCAATAACACTGAAATTTGAGGAGCACGGTGGGCAGCATTGCATTTTGCTACCACGTGACAAAAAAATGGTAGGGCTCATTCTTCAACAGCTTATCTCTAAGAAACCAATTACTTTGTAATCCACAAAAAATAAGTATAAAAAGTTACTGTAAACTGGAGACATGCAGATTTGTTCTAAGACCCACAGGAGATGGGATTTTGCATTTGTGAGGTCATGGGAAAGTTAGTGTGCATCAAAACCTGGCTGATACTCTTGATTCTCTTCGGCCCTCTGAGCATGCAGTGCTGCAATCCTCTTTGATGCCTCCTGTCTGCACCTCACAAATAAGTGATAGAATCAGTGTGACAGAAAGCATGGTATCCACTCCTTAGATTTTGACCACTGTTGCAGCAATCACACCTGTAGCACATACAGCCTATGACCTCCAGATTTTCCCCAGAAACCTCTGACCCACTCTAAAATGAGGGACACAGTTTTGGGACCCAATTTTCAGCTAAGTGAAGCATCATTAAACAACTCTTCTCTAATGGATTAATGATACAGGTAAAAACAGAGAAATCAACTAGATATGTAAACTTGCTACTACTGCTGCAGGACTGCTCATCCCTGGATCTCATTACACCAAGGCACATCAAATCAGGAAAGGGTGAATAAACGCACTTCACACATCGAGTAATCCCATCATCATCAAGCAAGCCAACCAGCTTGTGGTATTGCCATTGTGTGCCTTTGCGGGTAACCACTGGCAATTGCCGAAAACCATGCTGTACCATGAGGTCTTTTGCCATTTGGAGATTCATGTCAGGGTAGCAAACCACCAAGTTTGTACCAATGCCTTGATTCTCACCCTTTCCAGTGCAGATGGCTGCAACTAGAGTTGACTCTACCTGCCAGAGATTAGGAGTAAAAAATGAAGTCTGCACAACTGGCAGCAGGCATTTGTTGTGGCCTATCTTTATGATTGCCCTTGATAAAGCATTGCAGAGACAGATCCCACGACAAAGGGGATTCATCATCAGATGATGACTCACATTGCTATATCTGACTAGAAATATGTATCAAACTTCTCAATCAGACTTCCAAGTTCATGAAACCTTCAAACTTCAGCCACTTGGATAATTTTGAATACCTCAACATTGCTTGCCTCCTCAGAGGAGTCAAATTCCTCTGTTGCCCGGAGGACTTTGCCTTGCAAGTCACTTGGGGTCAAGATGCCCTCCAATAGACCATTCTCATCTACCACCAGTGCACAGTCCTGCCGGGCTGCAACTACTGCACCAAGAGTTTCCTTTACTGTTGCTGTTGCATGCACCTTCACACAGTCCCTTGCCATTGCCTGGACCACCTGAATTGTCAAATTGCAAACGATGTCAACCAAGAAGAATCCAATGCGATTTGACTGAACAAGTTCATGTAAACTTGGCAACCAGATTCCAAAACTGACAGCAAATAATACCTATACCCAAAAGAATGCTGACTCATCTCTTGCCACAAAGGAAATGCTGGAAGAGCTTACTTACCAAGCACTCCTCCATCAACTTATCTTCAGAAATGAGTAAAGCTCCAGGGTCATCATTGCTATCCATTGGACAAAGCTCTATGTCAGCCCCAGAAGTTCCTCTTCTGCGCCATACACGCCCACTAGGCAACCCAGCTGGTTGGTCACCATCTGAATTTCTCACCCCAGCTGCTGAATCCTGAGTTGAAGGCTTTTTCTGGTTTCCAACTTCGGCAACCCATATTGCTAACCCCACAGCACCCTGTCCAGTCCATCACATGTAACTTGTGATGGCTATAAATCAATTTCTATATTAAGGAGAAGATGGCAACAAGGTAGACCTCAACCTCTTTCAAGAGCAGAGAATAAGAATATGGCTAATTCCAGCAGGTATCTCTTTGAATTGACACTGGTTCAATCAGAGGGAGCCACATTGATGCTGCACAGAGACATGAGCATCTGCAGTAATTTTGACCTACAGCGGTCCAGGTTGGAGCTATACCATGAGGGGAAGCAAAATGTGGTAATCTTTTGTGAGCTCAAAGAGGAGAAGGACTGACGTGAGAGGGACTGAACATTTTGAAGCAAGAAGTGCTGCCATTCCCACCTGCGACCTCCCAATAAAGCACCAACAGAAAATGTCAAAATAACCAAAATTGTATCAAACTGTCAACACAAGCCAGAGATCAGAACAGAAGCATGTACTGAAGAACAAACTATGAGGGTTGCAGAAATAGCCACATTACCAAGGCATAGGCCTGAGGGTGGGCAACAGCATTATGTCCTGCCAATGCAGCATTAAAGGCATTGCCAACAATACTTCCATAGAGAGCTCCACATGAAGCCCCTATGAACAAGCTAGGGGCATACAAACCCCCAACAAGGCCTGACCCCTTACAAAGTGCTGTAGCCACTATTTTCGCAACAGTGAGCTGCGCCAACAATACTTGCCCAGGAGCAGTTGCCGTAACACCTGTCTTCAAAATCTCATCCACATTTGTAAAGCCCCAATACAGAACCCCAGGATATCCTAATGCAATAATGCCCACAAAGAGGCCTCCAACTGCTGGGGAGACTGAATGAGGTATGGTGAACTGTGTCTCCAAGAAGTTGAACATCCGGGTGAACCAGGCAACAAGGCGGGTAAAAACTACACTCATAACACCACAGATGCCTCCCAGCAAGATATACAGTGGCAACTCTGCACACACATTTCAGAGGCTTCTGTGAGCTTTCACAGATGAAAACTGCCCTATGCATGTTGCACATAACTAAGTTGCAAACTCTTACAGCACATAGAAGAGCACAATAGTGAGCAAGAGCAAAACCACATCATGAGCACATGGGATCAATCTTAAGGCAAAGATAAAGAAACAATGGAGGAGTGAAAAAGATGAAGAAGTACCCCAACCATAACAGATGAAAATCAAAAACCTACAAGAGCAACATTGCAGTCTTGATGGCTAGTAAAACAAGAAAGAATCTTAACCTTGCACAATTCTAGGATTGACCATATGCTCAAACTTGCCATTGACATGTTAGATGCCAACAAACATGAGAGCAACTGTGTTTCAACATTTCAAAACCACAGAGCCACCAAAGCGTCTTCAACATGATATCCGAGAGATCAACAGTGCCCCTTAAATGCGTGTACATAAGCTTTTTTTGTGTACACTAGGCAAGAGTTCCCAAATGAGGAAGCAGAACTTCCTATACAATGGAGACAGGACTCACCAGCAGCAGATCGTAACTCATAAGGTGGTACAGTGAATGCAGCTTTTTCACCGAGCAGTGCTTGTGACACAGTTGATGAAGTCACTGCTGCCAAAATGATCATAGCTGTGGTAAGAGGAGGTGAGTTTTCGGCATGCTGAGGTCTCAATACAGTTTCAATGGCGAAGAAGGTCCCTGCAACAGGTGCGTTGAAGCCTGCAGCACACAATGCCTTGATTCAAGAAAGCAGGCATGCATGAACCTAGGCTTGTACTACCACTGGTGACTTGAGGTCATTACTGAGAAAAAAATTAGACTACAATGCACTCCTCATCAAAAGCCAGGAAAATGTTGTGTAACCATACAACTTTGACTGACCTGAAGCAATTCCAGCAGCAGCACCAGCAGCCACAAGTGCAATTCGACTCTCTCTGTTGTTCTTCATGATCTCTGCCAAGCCATGAGCCCAAGATATGCCGATATCAACACTCGGACCTTCAGGTCCAAGAGAGCAACCTGTCCCCAAAGTTGTTGCTGCCTGTACAGCTTTGATGATGGGTCTGATTCCTGCTAGCTGATTGATTCTACCAGGACTGGACTGCTGTGGCTGAGAGCACTGAACCATGTCCAATATTGCATTAACAGAGTGGAACATCCCCACCACTACCCCACCAAAAACTGGAATCAACAAAATTCGGTGCCATTTGACTGCAAGGCTCTGTGTCCGCAACCATGCTGCTCCTTCATGGGGTGTCCCTGCCCATGCCAAGTCATGTATGAGGGTCACCTGTCCCAAAAAGACACTTCCCACAGATGCAATCACTGGCTGTGCCTGCAAATCTGATCCACAATAAAAGCACAGCTCTCACTCCAGACTCATCAATCTGAACTCAGTAAACACCAAGAGATAAGGTCAAGTGGCAGCTGAAGTAAAGCTTACCCCTTTGTTAAAAATGACCACACTTATGCCAGTGGACAATCCAAGCAGACACCCCACAAGCAGTAGCAGCCACTCTGGAGCTACTCTCTCTGACATTTGCGCAGCAATGGAAGGTCGTCTTTCCAACTGAGAGTGATTTGATGTCAGGCTCTGTCTATCAAAAGCTTGCTCATTGGATCTTCTGTGATTCTGTAACAAAGCTTCAGGTCCAGTGTCTGCAGTGATAGCTCTTGGGCGTACAAGTGCAGTAAGCTCTTCTGCCACACTACTGTTTCTTCCTGTTTCACGGATTCCATTTCCCTGTCTTTCAACCGGCATATTTCTATCTCTTCCCAACTCTCCCAGAGCTTCCACATCAGGCTCTGTGTCAGATTGTGACTGCAAGAGAGCACGAATGCCACTCTGTTTTTCTGTAGCCAATTTCTGCTTTGTTTTCGGTTTTACCCCATTCCTCAAAGCAGCATTGATCTCTGGAGCTGAAGACCAGAGACGAGAACGGCCATCATCACCATCAACACCTGGAAGGGAGGTAGCTGGAGTCCACAGAGCAGCAAAATGGTTCCCATTTACTGCTTCTTCTTCTTCTTTCTCTTTCTCTTCTTGGTTTTCAGGGCTTGTTGAAACAGGAAGAACCCGCCTGTCTCTTTGACTGTTTGCAACAGCATTCTCACTCCTTTCTGCATGTATTTCAGTATCTGATTCTGAATCAGAAGAAGCTGCTGCCCACAACAGTGGATGCGTGTCTCCTTCTGCCATCCTTCTCCACTTCTCATGCAGATGAGAAGATTCTTCAATAAACCCTAGGGGACTGACTGACTGACTGACTGATTTTGCACAGACATCCTCAAACAACGGACACAAGCTCGTCTCATGTCACTGCACTTAGTTTTTGCATTATTTGCTTGGATGAGGGTTTCATGGCCTCCTCCTCCTCCTCTGCTTCAGGAATCCCTAATAATTAGGTCTACTGAGATGGAATACTGCGAAAATTTCTGGATCGCAGGGGAAGCAACGTGAAGCTAAGAATTCTTGGTAGAGAAGCGATTGTGTGGCGAACTCTGTGTTGAAGATGCCAGAGGAAAATGAACGAGTCTTCTTGTTGTTGTCACGCTGCTGCTCCAGCTCTATGGCACAGCGCTTTAAAGCTCTTGCAATCTTCTTCCAGGTCTCCAACATAGCTCATGATGCACTCACAAACTACTGCAGCTCCTCATGCCGTTCATTTGTTGCA
>Ga0116227_10004746_pt1 | contig 29339 bp, 23 predicted proteins | sample S1TSphgellanicum_FD_89693 | JGI IMG/M metagenome (GOLD analysis project Ga0116227, IMG submission 89693) | Host-associated microbial communities from peat moss isolated from Minnesota, USA - S1T2_Fb - Sphagnum magellanicum MG | ecosystem: Host-associated > Plants > Peat moss > Unclassified... | reverse complement strand
TACTACTCATTATTTTTATGCAAATTGCCATTGAGGCTTGTGGTTCTATATTACTCCACAATGTTCATTGTGTCAAAGTCTTTAGCGAATTTCAGCCTTTATAGTTCCGGGAGTAGGCCCTTTGGGAACTTTGTACTACTCTCCTTTGCACTACCGCATGTACTACCTCAATGTCACCGAAATTTTATGCGACTTAAAAAAGGCCGTGATAAATTAGATGACATTGCGAAACCTTTTGCGAAACTTCCTTCTCCAGGATCCCTTTTACTACTTTGCGAACTAACACACATCGCAACTTGTGATACGTCCAACACCGGAAACTTTTGTAAAAATTTGTGATGAGGTTTGCGATACATATTCAAACGCAAAATGCGATGCACCGAATAACGCAAGATTGCGATTTCTTGTGAGTCTTAAAGTGTTTTGCGATACTTTGTGTATTTTAAAATTTGCGATGTTGTGAGTATGATTAAGAGGTGCGAACTGTGGAATATCGCTAGAGTGCACGGAGATTGAGAGGGTCGCAAAGTTTTGGTTCTAGTATATGTCGCAAAAGTGCCGCAATGATTTAAGGTACATTATATATTAGCGATGGTTGGTGAACCACAAGGTGCAATGTCGCAACCCCACTTTGGCCAAGTGTGGGGGTGAAGCCCAACACTTGGAAAAGTTAGAGATTTGGAGTTCTCTGGGACTCCCGAATGTTCAGAGCTCGACAGCAAGGCCCAAAACACTCTTATTGAAATGTTCTTAGTGTCATTGGAAAGGTCTTGAAACTTAGATATCGAAAATGGCCTCGCATTGGCCATTCGGACATCTGCAGCCCAAGTTATGGGCAAAAAAAAGGCCGGGAGTCAAACTGGCAGTTTGATTCCCAACCACTAAAAGTCGGGAATTGACCTCTTCCCGACGTCCGAATTGAGAGTGCGACATGGCGTTGAAAAGATCTCGACGAGGGCTACAACTTTGGTTTAGACCTCGTTGCGATTGGACTCCACAGTCGGGAGTTATGACCGTTCAAAGTTCCGGGAGTCCAACCGGGACAATTTTGGGACTCCATTTCGGGAGTCCCAACAAAATGTGCCATTTGGATGTAGCCTCGGCGACCAGCCGCAGAGAATACTATAGGGAGTAAGGTGGTGGCTTACTCCCAAGTCCGGGCTGTGGTGAGTCTTGTGTGTCCAAGTGCCCGTGGCAAGTCCCAACACCCAAGGGTGTCCCGAATGCTAAACTAACCTTTTTGGGTTGATTTTTTTTGGATGTAGATTCACACGAGCTAAACTAGTCCCTCTTCTTAGTCTAATCCCTGGGCTCCCAACTCGACCCTCTACCCCTTTTTAGAGTTGGAAGCCGAGAGCATGCTACTAAGTCACAATTTCTGCAACTTGACTTTGTGAAACCCTCAAGTGGGTTTCACCCCGTGACTTAGGAGCGCGTCATGCAATGCGTGTCACATCGCAAATATGACAGGTTGTTTTTGCTTTGCAAACCCTTTCGGTTCTTTGTTTTTCCCTTCGCAAAAAGGCACAATATGTAGTAGTGATGCACGGGGGTGCTACCGAATGTATGGAGGAAATGAACGTGGGCCTAACTATTCAATCCTTTCATCAACCCGGGTAGAGATTCAAGTAAATAAATTGGAAATGGGGGTGCAAATATTAAAGTTGTTTCAGGGTGTTGACTTCATCTTACTAATTGAAACTTGGCACTTCCCAAGCCAACATTTGCCACATGTTGAAAGGTTTGATTCATTCGTTAATGCGCTCCCAAGCTCTTTAATAGATTTAAATGTAAGTCTAAGGTGAAAATAACGGAAGAGTAAGGAGTTTAGGCATGCTCCTTGGTTCGTAGCACTTGGGGGGTAGAAGGGTGTGCTAGAGCTCCCAGATAGGAACTAGGAAGATTGATTAATAACTTAATTATTCACACGGACCTGCACAAACCAAACAACAAGTTGGTTAGTGCATAGCTGGAGCACTTTTGTTGCACTGACAAGCCACGAGTAAACATGGATTCACAAGACTCACCACAGTTCGGATTTGGGGGAAGCCACCACCTTCCCCCTTATAGTATACTTTCTACCTAGCCACAGGGCTAGCACCTAATGGCATTTTGTCTTGGGACTCCCAAGTGGCAATTTTGAAATTCTTGAAATAGGGACTCTCATAACTTTGGAGGCTCATAACTTTGTGTGTAAACCTCTAATTGAGGTGAGGTCCATAACTTTGTGTGTAGACCTCTGATTGAGGTGAGGTTTAAATTGAAGTTGTAACGCTCATCAAGAGTTTTTCAACGGTATGTGGCACACCACCTACACATAAGGAAATCGGGGCGATTCTCGACTTTTAATGGTCGGGAGTCAAATTGGCCATTTGTCTCCCGGCCTTTCTTTCGGCCATAACTTATGTCTTTAGTATCCAAATAAGTGATGCAAGCCCATTTTAGACATCTACGTTCAAAGCGCTTTCTAATGATATAAAAAACTTTTCAATCAAATGAGTTTTGACCCCTGTAATCGCCCTCTAAAGATTCAAAAGTCCACTGGGACTCCAACTCCCAAAGTGGGAGCTCATTTGGGAGTGTGGGGGTTCATTCCTTCACACTTTGTTACACTCTCAGGAACATGAAATGTGACTCCCAGGCTCATTCTTGGTCCACACCTTCGTAAGCCCTTGCCTTGGACGCATGCTGAAGGTTAGGGTTCTAACACTCATGGTAGCGTGCATTGTGTAGCTGGGAAAAACAAAAGTGATAAAACATAACGGGGGGGGGGGGGGGGGGGTTGTTGCTTACTTCTATAGTCACCTCAGCCCAAACCTATCACAGTGGAAGGAAGGAAGCCACAATTCTTATCTATTGCTACGGGTCCATAGGGTGCTGCCCTTGACTTGTTTGTTTGCATGGTGTACGTTGCCCCTGTTGGCTCCAAACACAAAAGTGAATCCTTGTTCCAAAACCTAGTAACAAATATTTAGTAGAAGTTCAAACTCTAGGGGGCATAGTATTATTGGGAGAGGATTTTAATGCACATACTGTAGTGCTACTAAACACCATTAGCACTAGTGACTTTTGTGAATTGTTATAAGTGTCTGAGATCGTTGAAACTAAGCAACCATGTGTTGTGGTTAAGCGATAGAACCGCGATGCCAGTGTTGGCAACTCGGGCCATGAGCTCTTGGACCTATGTTGTGACACTAGGCTACTCATCCTTAATGGCCGGACGCTTGGTGACGAATTAGGGGAGTTCACTTGTTTGGCAAATGGGGGATGCAACACTATCGATTATATTGTTGGTTCACCCACAGTTTGGCAAGCTGCTCCACATTTCAAGGTGATAATAGATGGCACTCGCTATTACGTGGTGGGGGGAGACTTTAGCCACAGTTCATTGCACCTACAATTGAGCATCGATTGTAGCTTTGTTGAACCACAACATATGATTGAAACAAAAAAATTCTTGCCTAGGTTCAAATATGATAAATGAAAAGTTGAAGAATATCGGCTAGCCCTAACAGCGAGTCTTAGAAACCTGTGGGTTGTTTATTTAATTAGGCATTTGGGGGAAGATGGGTCAGCTGACCTGTTGGAGCAATGCGTGGGTGTTGTAGTAGAGTCTACTTTTGGCAACAAGCTTTTGGGAGGGAGTTGCAAAGAGAAACACTGCCATAAACCCTGGTTTGATGTTGACTGCCAGATAACAAAACATGAACTAAGGCTCTTGCTAAAAGCCAACCCTGATTCGCACATTGCTAAACATCAGGAAAGTAAACCTAAAAATTTATTAAAAAGAAAAAAAAAATTTAGGAAACTGTAAGAGCTCAACATATGTGTGTGTTTGCCAAGGTGGATGCACTCTTGTTCTGGAAAAAGTACTGGCCAAAGGCACTTGTTGTGGACAAGATCAGTGCAATTACACTTTTAGAAGGCTTCCGTGGGCTGGTTGGTTAATCTCTTCCACTCGTATGGTTGTGAGCTGATCATTCGGCTCAAGTGACAGAACCTTCACCGAGCCACACCCTGAACATAGATATAACACTTATTAAGTTGCTTTAAGCGTTGAAAAAGCTAGAAAGGAACAAGGCTACTGGTTTAAATAGTATGAAAGCTGAGTTCATTTTGGATGCGAGAGCTACTACACATGCCATTATTGACAACATTCAATTGTTTTTTGGCGGAAGGCTTTTTAAAGGCCCTTTCAACTAGGGTGGTCCATGTGCTCTTTAGAAGGGGCGATGTTTTTTAATTCAACAACTACAAGGGGATAACAGTTAGGCCTATCCTAGCAAAGCTATTCGTTATGATCCTTGACAAAAGGTTGAACGAATGGGTTAAACAACATGGGCTGCGTGCCAAAGGTCAAGCTGGGTTTCAAAGATTACCGCACCACTAACCAACTCTTCATATTGCGAACTCTTATAGAACAGAACAAGGCGAAAAATAAACCACTTTATTGTTGCTTTGTGGACTTCAAAAATGCGTTTGATATTGTGTTGCGTGAAGTGTTATGGCAGGTGTTGACTAGCTTCAAGGTGGAAGGACGTTTCTTGTGATGCTTGCAAGCAATGTATGCCAAAGATACCATATGCATCAACCACCCAAGCGAGCATGTCACCTCCAGCTTCAGGTGCTAACAAGGTGTGAAGGAAGGCTGTCCTTTCAGCCTCCTATTATTTGGGCTATATTTAGATGCCCTAGAGGGGCGTTTGGATAGTAGAGTGTGTGATGCATCTGCCCTAGCAGATTTACACGTATGGCTGCTGCTTTTTACAGATGACTACGCTTCGATGTCGAAGTTAAAGGTGGGACTGTAGCAATAGTTAGACACGCTCCAACAATTTTGTGTTGAATGTGGGCTTACGGTGAATGTGAAAAAAACAAAAGTCATGGTGCTCAATTCTGCTAACCCATGTTAAGAGTTTGTGTTTGAAGGTAATGCATTTGAATGTGTGCAGATCTTTAAATACTTAGGGATCCTACTCGAGACCACCTCAAACTTGGATAGTGCAATGGAACGTCTGGCAGTTGCCAATAGGCACTCATTGTTCATGTTGAACTGTCACCGTGCAAAGCTACGTATTATGGATGTTGCTATGACCTCTTCAACACGCTGGTGTGTTCCACAAGCTATGCTTGTGAGGTTTGGGTGGATTCTAAGAAAATAGAAGTTATTGAAGTAGTGTATCGAGGGTTCCTCAAGTCCTTGCTCAGGGCGCATGTCCATTTATAATTGTGAAAACATTTAAAGTCAAGGCGCATGTAGATGATCTGGTTGTTTTCGATTTTTTAACCATTTTTTGAAATAAATCCTAGTGGTACCACCCAAGGATGGGTTCACCCTACCAACTTAAGAAAACATATCAAGATGTGTGTTCAATTTTGGTTGTAGAAATTCAACATGAGTATATATGCAACAACAAGCACATTATTAAAAACCTTAAAAATCTTGCAAGATCTATAACCTAAACTACTAGTTTTGTGAAACAATCAACCATGACGTTAAATTATTTCCCATTTTAATTTTCAAGTAGGCCAATATATGTGTATAATATCATATTTAGTTTTCAACAAATTTTCTACCAGATTTTGGCTTTTATGCTTTATGATTCAAATTACTTTTCATCACATCACATTGTCACTAAATATTAGTGTCTACTGAAATTGTGTAGAAAATTATCAATCCATTCTTCCCTTCTAAATTAAAAGGTTTTGCGAATTCAATGTTGGATATTCTCTTCATCACTTTGACAATGTCAAACAATGTCCCAATAGAATTGAAGAGCACACAAAAGAAGATGGACATGAATGACAACAAATAGATCAAGACAAAAAAATTTGATACATTGATCTTGATTTTGTTTTTCACATATTAGGTTACACATTTCCACTATTCAAGATACTCATATACATGGTACCATGGGAATGACTACATGTATCTTAAATGTGTTTAATTGCAAATATCTTGGCAATGTGAGCTTTGGAAGATGAGAGACAATTCCATTCAAATACTATCATTTTTTTTGTTTTTCCTTTATGCACTACATATTTTACCATTTCATAGAAGGCTTCATAAGGTGATGTAATGAAACATCTTCCAAGAAGAACCTTGATTCCACATGTGCATGCAATAACTTACAAATAAAATCTTTCTTACCAAATAATGTTTCATAAATTGACTTGTATTTAAGAGAGTTTCAACTTTTGTTTAGTTCATGATTTACCGAAAAGCTCTTTTTTTACATACAATTTTGAGAACAAAATAAAATTGTTGTCCAAGAAGTTGAAAGACAAAAAGAAGATAGTTCAAGATGACTTTGAAGTAAAGGAGATGACTACAAAAAACAAAGAATAAAAAGAAAAAGTCAAATATATTTTGGAGATAAAAAATCAAATAATGGCGTGTCTTTTCATATGTAATTTAATCAAAGATGTTGTTGTGCTTGAGCCTAGGCTTGCCTAGCTAAGGTAATTTTGTCAAATCACTACTATAAAACGTGGGTGTAGTTTAGTAGTCCCCGTTTAGTGAATTGGTGATTTCGTTACATCCCCATTACGTCCCATTTAGTGGGACCAAGTGAGAACATTTGGTGTACAAGGATGCATTTTGTTGTACTGAATGTTTTTATATCAATATATGTGTTTCTCATGTTATTTATTTCCTTTCATTATGATAAATATTTTCAATGGTCATATTTTATTTCAACATCGTAGTACATGGGCAACCTTGACAATAATTAAAGCAATAATTTATATTTTCAAAAATTTCAGAAATAACTAGATAAAATGTTGAAAAATTTTAATATTTTAAGTCATAATACAATTGAACTTTTCAATAAACCTTAATTATATTGCAAATGTGCCAAGAATTCAAAAAAACCTTAAATAACGATGTGACACCAAATGTCATTACACCAATATGCATCCAAGTTCATTATGCATTTGATTAAATTTTGAATGAAATTGGATAAATATACCATGGTGAAAATGTCTGTCCCTTTCATAAACAGGGACTGATTGTTACGGCCATGGAAATTCATTAATAGTTAATTGAATTCACCAATAATTAATCAAATTCAGTATTTGTTAAATCATTAATAATTAAATATCAATAATTAATTCATTAATAATTAATTTCAAATCAAAGTTAGGCACCTAAAAACCTTCATTGGGTTATTTAGCCTAAATTAGAAACTTAACCCACAACCTAAAGTGCAATTGTGAAAGTTTGAACCTTTCACCTTCCCTCATTTCCATGTTTAAGGAACAAGTCTTTAACCATTGAACCATTATTTAAATGATTGATATTTTTATATTATCACATATTATTATGTAATTTTTTAAAATCCTAAGCTATTATTGGCAATTTTTGGCTATTTCACCATAGGTTATTCTATCATAGGCTATTGTTGATTAGTTTACATTATTTTACCATGGGCTATTATTGGCTATTTTAAATTATTTTACCCAAGGTTATTTTTGGCTTTCCTATTGTAAAATATCATTGGTTATTATAGACTATTTATCACATGAAATTTTATTGTTGGCTATTATAAGTTATTTTACCTTCGATTATTTTTGGTTATTTTATCATAGGTTATTATTAGTTATTCTAAGTTATTTACCATAAGTTTTATCATAAACTATTGTTGGTTATTATAGGCTATTTACCATAGGTTATTTATTGTTATTCTATCGTAGGCTATTATTGGTTTTTCTATTGTAAGTTATAATTGATTATTCTATTTTAAGTTATTTTTAATTATTTTAGGTTATTTTTAGTTATTTTAGACTATTTTATTGTAGGCTATTCTTGGTTGTTATTAGTTATTCTAAATTATTATAATCTAGGTTATTATTGGTTATTTTAAATTATCTTACCTTAGGTTAATCCACCTTAAGTTATTATATGCAATTTTTTTATGTGTTATTTTTTATTTTAGGTTATTCTAAATATTATACCTTAAGATAAAATAACTTATAATAACATATAATAGAATGATTTGAATACCCTGGGGTATAACTTGAAGTAAGATATAATATCTTAAAGTAAAATAAACTAAAGTATAGCTTCAAGTTAGTTAAATAGTTTAACTTAAAATAATTTAAATTAAAAAAAACCTATAATAAGTTAGGATATAACCTATAATATCTTAAAATATGATAACTTATAATAATTTAGGGTATAATTTAAGGTATAATAACCTAGGGTAGCCCAAAATAACACATGGTATAACTTTTAAGATATTTAAGATATTTAAAACAACAACATAAAATAAACACATTTTCCATAATAAATTATAATAGTGAATTATAGTAGCTAGTAGTAAAACATGATGTTTACTTAATGACCTTATCGTGAAATAACTTTAACTAGGGTGAAATCATTAATTTGCAGTGAACCTATTTCACCTTTAAGGTCCCATAGTGATTTAAACCAATGAAAATGAATTGGACCCCCATTTTTGTACTAGTGTGTTCAAAGTCCCACAATATAATGTGATGTAATCACACCAATGTTCATTTTAGATATTCTTTCAACCTTCACACCAATGTTCATTTTAGATCTTCTTTTGACCAAAAGCTTTATTTTTGCACAAAATTTGAACATGACTAATGTTGGGCAATTTTCATATTTTTGTGAAAACTAGTGATTTCAATTTTCTCATAGAATTGTAAGGACAAGCTTGGTTATTTCAATTAAAAATATGGTTTGATAAAAATTATCTAAAGTATCAAAATTTTATTTATTCTTGGGTTTTTACATTATTAGTTCTCACAAATGTAAAAAATCAATTATTTCTAATGGTTTTCACAAGTTGGTTATTGAATTTATTCTATTTGAACAATGAGGAGATTAGTCTACATGCAAGAATGTGCACTCAAGATATTTTCCAATTTAACTCCCTAGTTTGTCCCATATTCTTTGCCCAAAAGTTTGGACATGTACTATACATACGTCAATTTATGGGAAACCCTTATCACAATAGGGTGTTGGTACCAACACATTAAACATTGACATTGAAAACAATGTTAATCAAAGTGATCCATTGAAATAAAAACATTGTGTTTTCATATGGATCCATTTTGGGAAGCATCCACAACTAATAAAAAAAGGATTGCATATTACCTACCCTTAGATTAAGTAGGACCTTTATTTTACATCTTTAAAACCTTTGGGTTTTCCCTAAAACCTTGGGTGTATTTCATATTTTATTTATAGGATACCATAATACATAGGTGGTTTCAACAATTCTCTATTGAATAATTAATTTAATCTAGAAGTTTTGATTCAGCAGCTACCTTTTTAATTCTGAAATTTTTGGCATATGTCTAATATATGTAATTAAATTTGATAGTATTTTTAATATATTTCACCACATTCGTGGTTAGATGGATGTAAATTAATTGATTTGGTCAAGTAGGTCCTTGGTTCAAAACTAGCTGGTAGCTTGAATGTGTTTTTGAAAATTTTGACAAAAAAGGTTAAAATTTTCGGAATTTTGTGGCAAAATTGAAAATAATTTAATTTATGCCAAAGCCACCTAGGTCTAAGCTGTCTAGGTACTAGGGTAGTTATCAAGTGAGTGTTTCTCACTTAAATGAAAATCAAAACAGGTGGGTTTTTGTGTGTGTATAGTTAATGGTGATGCCTAATGGTTATCAAGGTGAAAACCAACTTGAAAACCATGGTGGCTGTCATTTCAATTATGAAAATTTCTCACATTAATCATGACAAGGTGTTTTTTTTTTTTTTCATTGTGTGTATCGAACTTTTTGGTTTCATATGTTAATGTTTTTGTGTGATATGTTGTTCACATTGCCATAGTTTGTGTTGTGTATTGTGTTATTGGTCATAGAAATGAGTGTTGGAATGATTTATGGGTGTGGTTTAGGGTGATGTTAGTGAAACAAACTGATGACTAATTCATTGTTTAAAACAAATGTTTATGACAATGCAAGTTGTAAAATTAATGGCTTTAGGAGGTTCATGGTCTTCACTTGGGTGGTTGTAGACTATAATGTCCATAAATTCTTATAATGGAGTAGTTTTTTTTGCACTTCTACATGTTAAAGTGCATGATGCATCCATTTGTTACAACAATTATCTTAAAGGGATTCAATTAAAAACATTTCCAACACTTCCTTTGGAAATTGCTTAATATCACTAAAAGTAACATCTCACTTTTAATTGAAGTATTGTACCTCCCCCACCTATAAACACCATAGTTTACATTATATTTGGTTTGTTAACAATTTGAACAACACCTAGACCAATCATGGTTAGGCAATGAACAATAATCAATTTAATATTGATGACTATTGTTGGTCACTCAAAGGTATTAATTTGTCATGATAGAATGTTCGGTAAACCCATGCCATCCAACATGTTTTTGGCAAAGGATTTTTTTTTTCATGCTATAATGATGAAACATCCATCTAAAATGTTGCATTGGTGTCCTTTTTTAACAACCATTTAACAATTTTAACAAGTTATGTTTGAAAAAAAAAACACCAAATCAAAATAACATGAACATTTCAAGTGGGGTACTTTTAAACTTTATGGCTTGTAGTGTAATGATACAGAAATTTCAATACTTGTAATAATTATGGCTTCATTTAGTAATCTTCAAAGACCATAATTGTCATACATAAATTCAAAATAGGGGTCTCCAAACCTTTTCAACATGGCAGAAAATTGTAAGGACTTTTTAAGGGAATTCTATAATGAAGTCTTTTTGGACATTTTTTTTACAACATTCATATTATTTTTTTCAAATTTTTGTATCTTAGGATGTTTAGGAGGCACAATTTTTTCTTTTTTTTGAGGAAATGATTATTTTCCTCAAAAAAAATTTGCATTGTCAAAATACATTACAAAAATGTATTATTAAACGACTCTTCATGTGTTGTTTTTGGTTCACCCTAAAGTGTTTTTACTCATTTTTTAAAGGCTTTTTGGATTATTATTGTGTGATTTTGAGAACTAGTAATTCCTTTTTATCTTTATGTTTTGTATTGGTTATGTAATGTTGGGCATACTCATAACTTGCACTTGGAATTTACATCAATGTTGTTTGAAATAACAACTAAATTTATATCATGTTGTATTGTTTTTTTGTTTGTGAAAGGTTTTAGAATATTGAAGAATCACAAATGATTTACATTTTGTGATTTACATTTTGTTTGAAAAGCTATGCTTAAGATACAAATGCATTGTGTGTATTTTTTTGTCTTCTTGCACTTACAATTCTTAAGGTTTGAAATCTTATGTTTAAATATTTGATTCAAACATTGATGTGATGTTTAAATAAGTAATAAAATACCTTTCCATTACACATTCAAAATGTGATGTTAACTTCAACTTTTGAATCTTCATGTTTCAATAAGGAAATGCACAAGTTGTTACCAACAATGTGGACCATTTGTTTAAGATACAAATCTATCTAATCATTTGAGAAATTTACATATTTGTTTATGTCCTTTTGTTTCCTAGTTAGACCTTGGAACTTTTTTTGTTTGAATGGTTGTTCATTTTTTAAGCTTGTAATTGGGATGTTCATGGGTGAGAACACACTACAGTGACCCCTTTTGGGGTGTCATATTGTACTGCTTTCTAGGGATGTGCATGTTTGAATGTATCCCACCTCAAAGTTTCAAAAGATTTTCACAATATTTTTGCATATTATGTTAGAATATAACTTAGGCAAGAGATTTTTTAAAAAAAACTATTTCATTTCATTTTATAAAATGAGAAATTAGAGTATATTTGTGGAAAAAAAACATAATGTACCTTTATATTCAAAAGCACAAATATACTTCAAAAAACTTTTTAATGATTTTTAGTGTTTATGAAAGTTGAAAGTATATTGAACCATGTTATTTCACATAATATGAACCATGTTTGGATACCATGTGACTAATTTGTAAATTTTCATCTCAAAAAAAGAATTTTTTGAGCAAAGATGCGATAAATGTGTGGTAAATTAAAATTTTGACGAAAAATCACATCCATAGAGAAGATGACAAACATAGCTAGATGGGCCATTTTTTAGTTTCATTAAAATTAGTTATTTAATGACTAATGAAGCCTTGAAGTTAACATTGTCAAAATTAGATTATGGCCCAATTATACCAATGTATATTATAAATATATTCATGATCTTTCAATATAGATAATGAAAATTATTTTAATTTTAAAAATAATATTACATAACATTATTTTTATAAAAATAATTGTTGTAAGGCCCAAAAATCAAAATTGATACCCAAAATTAAACGTACCATGCTTTTGAAACAATTATATTATAAATATTATAATACTAGACCCAAAAGTGCCCCAAAGGGAATCACCGTAATGTGCTTTCACCTGTGTAAAAAAAATCCATGATTTTAAAAGTTGGATTTATAGGATTAATATTGATATCAACATCTTCATTATGTTTTTCAACATTGAAAGAGACTGTGGTAGACAAAGGTGTCACAATGTTAGTTTCCATAACCGCAATTCAAAAAAGTTGTTCCCCAAGCTTTTTGTAAGTCTGGTTTTGTCCCATCTTTTTAAAATGCTATAATAAATTTCATGACTCCCACCTTTGTCCAAGAATTATATACCATTCCAATATGTCATGCTTTGAAGTGTCCATTCTAAATTCTAGAGTTAGACCACTCTATTTGTAACATGTGAAAAAATGGTGAACTAATATCCCAATATGTGATCCTGGTATATTAAAGTGAAAAGAACCATATAATAAGCTTTAATACAACAAAATTTGAAAAATATATTTTTTCAATGATCAATACAATATCTTAAAGACAAAAAATTATACAAATATGCATAATAAGAGTATTGTTAAAAATGCAAGTAAAATTTAGACATATTGATTTCACGTAAAGGAAAGTAAGACTTTAATTGAATTTTTGGTACTCCCAAGTTGATGGTGTAATAAGATGTATTATTCAATTTCCATATTAAAGGTGATACTTTATTAACTTTCTAACATGAAAATAAGTTATATCATAATTGGGTGCATTTAAGTTATGATGAACAAAAAGCACGCAAAAACAAATCCTTATAAGGCTTGTGGATAGTTAGTTAGTTCATTGTGGTATAACATGATTGATCATTTAACAAGAATATTGTTAAAATTATGATTTACAAGTTGATACAATTTTTAAAAAAACATTATGACCAAAAAAATGTTTCATTACATTATTATGTAAGATTTTAAAAAAATTATCACGAAAATGTCAATTTCAAATAAATTCAAGACCAAATTTTCTTTTAAGTAACAAAAACATTAGTTCAAAACAAATATCATGCTTTACATCCCATGTTTTTACTGTCATCGTCTTTTACTTTGGATTTTAACAAAGTACATAATGAAGGGATCTATGTTAAAAATTTACAAGATTCTATCAATGCATCAATTGAAAAATTATATTATTTACAAATTTAAGTAGTGGTTGTTCAAAAAAATGATTCCTAATAACATGAATGTACCAAAATTTACCAACTTGTTTAAAGTTTACTTATTGGACATATATTTTTTATTGTACTTAAGTTTTCGAAATTGCATATTCAACTTGTATTATAAACTTAATGGAATGCACAATGATTTCATAAAGTCTATAAGCTATGCATTTCTCATGCATGATCCAATCCATGAACAATTTGCTTGATGTTGTATTACCAACTTCAAAAGTCCAATTCATGCAATGTGTTAGAAATTGACGTGACCATTCACATGTAACCTTGAATTGTTTAGGATTGTTGTGAATGATTTTTAGTGCAATTACTTTAGTCATTCTTTGGAGTATAGGTTTTACAATTGAAATGGTTAAAGGTTGTCCAATTGCACTCGTCTTTTGTAACAAATTCGAAAGGTTATTTCTTGCTTTTGGGTAATTTGCTTCTAGAGTAGGTAGATATTTCTTTCTTTGAAATGCAATACCCAACTTTGCTACATGTCTATATTTCTTTTTTAATTTTGGATTATAACAATGCATCAGTGATATAAGCTTGACCCATAAAGCAACCAAGTGTTTGTAGTAGTTCATAAATAATGCAAGGCATGAATCTTGCTACCTTGAATTTTTTTGATTGTGTAGCTATGATGGGTGGTCATAAATATGCTTGAAACTTGTTGACATACTTGCTTCCTTGTTTGCCCCTACACTTGTTTGCTTATGTGTCTTCTTACTTCATGGGTTAAGTCAATATTCAATGTAATTTTGAACTTTCAAGCTCAACCATTTGGGTGTTGTCTTGTACCATTGGATATTTTTGTTTATCCTTAGCTTTTACATGTACGAGTTCTATTTCTAATGCAATGTGCTTCTTGTCTCTTGTTATAGGTTGAAATAAATGTAATCAATATAATCTTTGCCTGAGATTATCAATCGTCATTGGAAGATATAATTCAATTCTTGCACATCTACCCTTAAATCACAAGGTATTGCAAGCTATAACTCAATGCAAACAAATCTATTGTTAATGTAGAAAGACATTGGCCCTTTGCACACGAAGTGAAGAAGAAAATCAAGAAGTTAAAAGATGAAATTGAGTTTATGCAAAGAAAATGCCCAAAAAGATTTGGGTGGCAAATGAACAAAGACATCAAAATGATATATACATTTATTCATCCATGTCAAGTTTTGAAAATATATTTGGGATCTATTTGAAATCTAGAAATTAAAAATAAATAAATTATAGAAGTTCAATTTTGAAAATAAAATTAATCGTTTGACAAATAATTGGCAAAGTTACCCATGCACTACCCTAATCCATGAGTGATCCATGAAAATAATGTTGATTTCCAAATTGGTGATCACCTTATGTTCTTGTTTATGGGATTCACGTACAAATGCAAAATGAATTAACAAGCTTTTAAAATCATGGTAAACCTTAAACCTAAACCTTAAACCCTAAATTATAATGATAATGATGGTATGAGAAAATTTTCAATACTTATATTGTCTAGTAATACCAACCCATGTTTATAAGATTATCATTAGTTCTAAAATTAATTAATATAAGTTAAGTCAAACCCACCAAAATAAAATACTTTATCATAATAATTTTTGCAAGTTCAACATTGTGGTGGGTGCCCAAAAATTATTTCATTTAAAAAATTCCTTTTCAATAATACAAGTAATAAATAATGGAAATTTGGGAACAAATATATGTAGCTTCTTTGATAGATTTTTTTTGGGTGTGTTTTGAACCTCTACCACAATGAGACTTGTTACAATATTTTTTTATCACTTATTTTTGCAAAAATGGGAAGAAGCATAGATAATCTTTTATCAAATTATAATGTAAAAGAAATGTTGTTTAATTATTTTTGAATACTTGTTTTTCGATGGTGGATTGGCTTGAAGCAAGAAGCTCTTGCATTTTCACAATTGTTTTTTTGGTGTATATTTCCCTCCCTTGTAATTTCTTTAAATTTCAAAATTTTAAACAAATAATTTCTTAAAAATTCCAAAATTCCAAAAATAAAATAAAATAACACCAAACCTGAAAAAAAATCCGCCTTCCCCCAAAAAAAGGAAAAAAAAGAATAGAAAAAAAAGACCCCAAAGAAAGAAAAAACCCAAATTGAAAGATGATGAAGATAGGAGGAGAGAATGTGTGGTGGATGAATGAAACCCTAATAATGCAAGAGCTGTTAATATTCTGTTGGTATTCTGTCGTGTTGGAGGCACGAGGATTAAAAAAAAAAAGAAGTACCCCAAAGCAAAAAAAAACACCCAAATTGAAAGATGCTGAAGTTAGGAGAGAGTGTGGTGGATGAATGAAAAACCCTAATGCAAAGAGCTGTCTTAAGATTTTCTGTGGATGTTCTGTTGATATATTCTGTCGTGTTGGAGCCCGAGGAAAAAAAAAAGAACAAAAGAAAAAAGACCGACCCCAAAGATAAATAAAAAAACGAAGAGGGGAGAGAGTGTGGTGGATGAATGAAACCCTAATGCAAGAAGAGCTGTTGATGCTCGGTCGAAGTTCTGTTGATGCTCGGTCGAAGTTCTGTTGATGTTCTGTTGATGGTCTGTCGAAGTTCTGTTGATGTTCTGTTGATGGTCTGTCGAAGTTCTGTTGATGTTCTGTCGATGGTCTGTCGAAGTTCTGTTGATGTTCTGTCGATGGTCTGTTGATGTTCTGTTGGTATTCTGTCGTGTTGGAGCGCGTGGTGACCGTTGCGGTTGCAGCAGCAGCGGGCAGTAAAAGTTTCTGGCTGCTCGCTGCGACTGCTCTGTTTGCTGCTCTGCTGCCGCCGAGAGTTTGAACAAAGGAGCCGTTGCCAACGCCATCATCATCATCATCATCATCAGCAGCAGCAGCAGCAGCAGCAGCAGGAAGAGGAGGAGGAGGAGTAGGATCATCATCATCACCATCGCCCATGTCCCCATGCATCGCAACGGCTTTTAGGATGTAAGTGAGTAGGGGAACCTTTCTTCCCTTCCCGCTACGACTACTACTACCACCTATATGATCGCTTCTTCTCTCTGTCTCTTGTTTTTTTCTTTTGATGTTGATGCTGCTGGTTTTCCTCTTCACACGCGGCCTCTTTTCTTGTCCTCTCGTCTCGTCTCGTCTCCACATGGTTTTTTACTACTAACTGCGGTCGCCTTCTTTTTTTCGTTTTCTTTCCCCCTTTTCAGTTGCGATCTCGGTTTGCATCTCTGTTTGTGTGAGTGCGAGAGAGAGACACACACACACACACACATCAGGAAGTCACGAATTGTTGTAAGGGGAGGGAAGAGTAGCGGAGTGAGCAGAGTCAGTTTAGTACAGCAGCTGGATTTCATAGTTTCGCATCAAGGTTGCTTGCAAGGAACGTCGACGTACAAGAGAGTAAGAGCTTGTTTTCGTTGGAGAGCTGATCGCTGCAAGAACAGATTGTGAACATCAAGAATTGTAGATCACACAAAGATCGAGATCGAGATCGGGAGGTTCCAAGACACAGTATTATAATTGGAGCTTGTCGCGCAGAGAGACGGTCGAAGGTTCTTGTCACGAAGGTTTTTCAATCGGGGCATGCAATTCCGCGTTGCATTTTGCTGGCATTCCAGCGAGGTTTTTCTTGCGAGGGTAGCACTTGTTGCAGCATTACGACTTCAAGAAGCAAAGGCTACGTAGAGGGCGTGAAGAAGGTGAGGAGAGGTGCAGAGGGCGGGGCGACGACCTTCAAGTGTAAAGGAGAGCTTCAAACATTTGTGAAAGATGAGTAGTCTTCTTCTGTTCCAGTTCTCGTCGCATTGCAGGAATTGCCTGTAGAGGCACGCAGGCAGCTCGTAGACTGGATTGTCCGTCCCTGTTGCTGAAAGACTGAAGCGCGGGCGGTATTTCCACATCTGGCCGGCGGAAAGAGTGCGGCAGCGCCTCGAATTCTTCACTCTAGTTAGGCTTCTCACACAGTGCAGCAGAAGAAGCACAATCTTGAGAACTTCTACTCTCTAGATACATAGCAACAGCTTTGTACTCTCCTGTTTTTCTCTCTCTAGACGGGATGGAGAGAAGTGACAGCCATGAGTCGGCGTCGACGCTCGAGGGAGACAACAACGCTATGGAGAAGTCGATGGACAAAGAAGCCGCCACGCAGGCTGTGCAAGTTGCTCTCAACATCAGGCCACTCATCGCACAGGAGCGCAGCCAAGGCTGCAAGGATTGTATCAGAGTAGTGCCTCGTGAACCGCAGGTTGTTCCTCCTCTCGAGAATCTCTCTTTCCCTTCTTCTCTTCACTTGTTTTGTGTAATCCTTCTATGAGGTGCTGAATGCGGGGAAGTGCTGTCTTTTTGTGCATCTCTTCTTCGAGATTTTGCCCAATATATAAGAAGAAGGTGATGAGAGAAGAGCTCCATCTCGTTTGCAGGTGCAAATTGGGAGTCATTCTTTCACTTTTGACCACGTCTTTGGAAGCACAGGCATACCGTTGGCAGAAATCTATGACCGCTGTGTCGCACCTCTCGTCGATGGCTTGTTTCACGGCTACAATGCAACTGTGCTGGCTTATGGACAGGCATGATCCTCAACATACCTGTGTCAAAAATGCTCACTCAAACTCTCTCTCCTGTGAATGCTTCTCTGAAGATAAGTTCTTCACGAAAATGATCTCCTCTCAATATGAGAGAGATCAATCAACTGATCTGTATGTATGTTTGTGGGAGAGCTGCAGACAGGATCAGGGAAGACATACACAATGGGAACAGGATACAAGGTGGGAGGAAGCTCAGAGGGAGTCATTCCTAAGGTCATGGAGACCATTTTCAGAAAGGTTGAGACCCTCAAGGCAAAATCTGATTTTCAACTACGGGTTTCTTTCATCGAGGTAAGCAGACATTGGTTGAGACATTTTGAATTGCTATCCTCTAGGCAAGTATTTTGCAGAAGAGGGTCTTTGCACCAGGTTTTCCCCACAGAGTGTGCTTGACTGCAGATCTGTTTGTTCATGAAAAATCTTCACAGTTGAAAAACCCTTGTATTACAGATATTGAAAGAGGAAGTGCATGATCTTCTGGACCCAAATCCTCCAACAGAAATTGTGAATGGTGGACATGGTGGAGGCACTAGTGCACCTCCCTTTGGAGGAGGATCAAAGATTGGAACCATGAAACCACCGATACAAATCAGAGAGACAAGCAATGGGGGCATTACCCTGGCTGGTGTGACTGAGTCTGATGTCAATAGCTTGAATGAAATGGCTACCTGTTTGGAAACAGGATCTCTCTGTCGTGCAACAGGAAGCACCAACATGAATTCAAGCTCCAGGTCAGTGTCTTGTGTACCCTCTTGTGAGGATCATGGAGTGGAGGTGGTGTGGTAATCACTAGCGCATTGCTAATGATCTGGTTTTTGGTTTCTGTTGTTGTCCTGTTCAGTCGATCACATGCAATCTTCACCATAACAGTAGAGCAGCGGCGCAAATGGGATATGGCTCCAACAAGCAGTGCTCTAATGGAGGACTGTGGAGAGGATTATCTGTGTGCAAAGCTCCACCTTGTTGATCTTGCTGGCTCAGAACGGGCAAAAAGAACAGGGGCTGATGGGCTCCGTTTCAAAGAAGGTTTGAGCTTGAAAGTACATTTATTTCTTCTCTTCCAATTCTCCGTCTCAATTCCAGATTGATTGCTTCCAGGAGGTTGTTCCCATCTCAACTAAATCCATTTACTTTCTCTGCTTTTTTTGCAGGCATTCACATTAACAAGGGATTGCTAGCCCTAGGGAATGTGATCAGTGCTTTGGGTGATGACAAGAAGCGCAAAGAGGGGGGGCATGTTCCGTACAGAGACAGTAAACTGACTCGACTTTTGCAGGTGAGTCAATCTTTGGGAATAATTGTTTCTCATGCTCTCTGTAAGGCTTGATTTCAGCTAGGAATTCCCAGATTAGACTTTTCCCATAGAACTCAAACACAGGCACTTTGACCTGGGCTATTAATCTGCTTTGACTTGCAAGGCAGATAATGGAGTTATTGTAGGTATTCATGTGGCAATTGTAAATCCTTGCAGGATTCTTTGGGTGGTAACAGCAGAACAGTTATGATTGGTGAGTACTTTTTCCAGATTCTATTATTCATGTACCTTCTGTGTGTAATCCTGCTACATACCAGTGACGATTTCAATTTGTTCAAGCAGGACCCATTGTTACTATATTGTCTGAAAGTCTACTAAATTTTCTTCAATGGGCCATGTAGCTTGTGTGAGTCCAGCAGATTCAAATGCTGAAGAGACGCTGAATACTCTCAAGTACGCCAATCGTGCTCGCAACATCCAGAACAAACCCACAGTATGTATTTTCAATCAAGAGTGACAATGCTTTCTTCTGGCTGCATGGTGTGAATTGGAGTTTTGGTTTTTCATTTGTCATGTGCTGAAGGGAACTTTCTGGTATGAATGTTTCAATAGTTCCATATCATGATCCTAAAGTTGGTTTCCTCCTGTAATCTGCGAATTAATCTGCATCGTCTGAAGTCTTTGCTTGGAAACTGGAGTCTTTGCCTGTTTCTGTTGTCATGGTTCTTCTAAGTTGGACTGCAAAGATGAGTTTCCCTGGGCTGTGTCTTGCAGGTCAACCGGGATCCAATGGCTGCTGAGATGCAGCACATTCGACAGCAACTGGAGATTGCACAGGCAGAGCTTATGTGTGCACGTGCAGGAGGTCCATCTTCTGCAGATATACAGGTGCACAGTTAGTGATATCACCAATAATATTCTTGTAGTAAGAAGTTGAGCTAGTCAATCAACAGATTGTGTACTTTGAACTTCTGATTTAGTTGCTGGCAGTCCAAAAACTCTCTTCTGGGATGCAGAAGCTGGTGTGTGTTCCTCAAATACTGCTGAACTAGGAATTGTCTCCTTTTCGAAGATTTTACCAAACCTGTGGAGTTGAGCAGCTGCTTTCTGAAAGTGTGCAGATGCTCAAACAGAAGGTTGTCTGGTTGGAGGCTAGCAATATAGACCTTCACAGACAGCTGGAGGATTCTCGCATCCAGCTCGACAAAGTGACACAGAAGGTGGTGGATTCACAGGTATTTTACATAAGAATCTTGGGACAGTGGTCAAGAGGCTTTAAGGGGATAAAATTTCTAAGTATCTGAATAGGTGTCAATTCTTGGTTCTTTGTGTGTAGGTTAACAGAGACAAGCTCCAGCTCAAACTTGACCAACTGCGAGCTGGGAAGACTTTCGATGAACTAGATGGAGAGGATGAAGTAAAGGTGGCCCTTTGACAACCTAAGAGCCTTTATCAAGGCTTTATCTGTCCTAGAGGCTAAAATGCTTAATCTGTCCTAGAGGCTTCATCAGGGCTTTTTGTCTGTCCTAGAGTTCTGGATTCTAAAGGCATGTACTTGCATCCGTGTTTTTTACTGAAGGATGATCCTTGTTGTGCAGACTGACAACTTGCTCAAGAATTACGTAACAAAGATACAGGAACTGGAGGTTCAGTTGCAGCAAATGCAGTCTTCAAGGGTCCAGCCAATAAATTTATCTAGGCCACTTTCTTGTCTTTCATCCCACTGTCTGGGAAACAATGGCTCAGAGGAAGAGTTTGGGGCTATTGGTGGAGCTCCATCAAGTGAGATTCCACTGTTTTCATCACAGTCAGTTTGACAATGGATCATTTCTGAGATACTGAATTGCACATTATACAATTAACTGATAATTCTGCAGGGCCCATGATCGTGTCATTGCTCAATTTGGAGTGGGGATGAGTTGTTTTCAAGTTTAAAAATGCCCTACCATCATAATTGGTGAAGTGACTGTTTGCAGGTGAAGCTTCTGGTGCAGCTGAGGCAGAGGCGGAGGCCAAGGAGTGGGAGCACACAATGTTGCAAGAAAATCTGGATAAAGAGCTGCAGGAGCTTAACAAGCGTCTTGAGCAAAAGGAGGTAAGTACAACTACACCTATACTACACATCTTTCTAGCATGCTTTGTGCTAAATTTATGTACCTAAACATGAATGGAGTGATCTTGCAGGCTGAGATGAAATCATTTACCAAGCCTGAAACAGTAGTCTTGAAGCAGCATTTTGAAAGGAAACTCCTAGAACTGGAGGAGGAGAAGAAATCACTGCAGGTATTTTTTATGCCCTTACATTACATATGTGATTTGGACTCAAAGTGGACACTCATATCTCTATAGAAGATGGTCAACCTAGAGGAGCCTCCTGTTTAGAGCAGGAACTCAATATTGGGATGTATCTGACTTGGCCACATGCTTTAAAGCTCAAAGTTGTGATATATTTGAGAGTGACCTTGATTGTGCAGGGGGAGAGAGACTCACTCATGGCCGAACTTGAGTCATTAGCGACCACAACAGATGAAAACACACAAAAGCTGCAAGAGACATATAAGAACAAGCTGAAACAGCTGGAGGCTCAGGTATGAATGATACTCTCCTGACAATAACAGCACAGTAAGAGCAGCTAACTACCATACCTGTTTTGGCATGATTTATTTCAGTTACATTACATTTATATCACCACTGTTGTTGGCCATAGATTGCAGACTTGAAAAAGAAGCAGGAGAATCAATCTCAACTTCTTCGGCAAAAGCAACGGAGTGATGAAGCTGCTAAGCGCTTGCAGGAGGAAATTCAACGTATTAAAACACATAAGGTAGCAGGCTCCCCATGGACTAGATATTTAAGGCAGCAGTTGTCAATTAAACATGTTAGCAGACAAGAAAATTTGATCTTGCTAATTAATATGCCAACCCTTGCACTAGGATGAGGTTTGAAGGGGAAGGTGTCCTAAGTTTGTTTGAGTTGTAATTGACAGGTGCAATTGCAGCAAAAGATGAAGCAAGAGTCAGAGCAGTTTCGGGCATGGAAGGGGCAGAGAGAAAAGGAGGTTCTGCAGGTTGGTGCAACTGGGTTACAATGCTCATTGAGTCCAGTGCTCCTGGCCCATGCATAATCTTTAAAGGGAGTTTAAAGCCTGTCAATGTCTGGCAGTTTGCATCCAATTATCCATTATCTTATCTCAGGCTATCCTCATACTGGGAAAACTGCTCTTGGATTTTGCATGGCAGCTTCGGAAGGAAGGCCGTCGAAATGTGTATGAGATGCACAAACTTCAGGCTCTGCATCAGCGTCAGAAAATGGTATCTCCCTCCACCCTCACTGGAATGGGAAGTTGCGTGGTGATGGAATGGACTGAAGAGGGAATAGGAAAACTGAATGAAAGCATGAGCACATTCCATTTGAATGTAGATTAATATATATTCAGAAGATCAAATGGAAAGAGTTGCGAATTGAGTACGCTAACTCAACAGAAATTCAAATGTTATGATGCAGGTTCTGCAACGTAAGTCAGAAGAGGCTGCTGCAGCCACTCGGCGTCTCAAGGAGGTTCTAGAAGCACGGAAATCTACAAAAGAACATGCTTCCAATGGTGAGTACTCTCTTTTTCTCTGTTTGTTGTTGTGTGGCTGAGGTTGCAGGGATAGAATGGATCCAGTCCTGCAACACTGACCTTGTGGTTCTTCCCTTTATATGTTCAACTGGATTTGGCTTGTAGTGAAGTCATCTGCTTCTTCTAATGTATCTGTTGTAGGTACTCTTGCAGACCAGAAAATACTTTACTTCTAGAAGAGAAAAGCAGACGGCACTAATCTTGGCATGAATGAATCTTGCAGGAGTTCCGAACATCAATGGTTCTGGTGCTCAGGTACAAACCCAAAACTTCTGGCCAAACATGAAAAAAATTACTCTTCCATTTGTTTCACAACAGCAGCATGACATAATCAGAATGTCCTTCACTGCAAAGCAAGCAGACAGGCCTTATGGGTTTTTATTTTTGTGCAGAATGAGAAAAGTTTACAGCAATGGCTGGACCAGGAGCTGGAAGTGGCTGTCCGTGTTCATGAAGTTCGCTCAGCATATGAAAAACAAATGGAAGAGTAAGCAGGAACACTCCCGCAGATTGTTTTTGCAGTTCTTGAGATTCACAGGTTTTGTGAAGACCTAACAGAACTTTTTGTGGCCACACAGACGGGCAGCTATGGCTAAGGAGGTTGCAGAGCTTAGACAAGAAGAAGAGAAGTCATCAAGTGATGTTGATGATGATGTTACATCGAGGTAAATCTTCCTGCAGATCAGTTATGTTGTGGGCTATTTGACAGATTGTTGTAATCATCACTTTGTAATTGATCCTGTAGGCACACAGCCAAGTCTGTTGCATAATGAACTATAAACCCATCAAACCATGCTGAGGTTACTGTGCAGAGTGGGGACCTTTTGCCCTAAAAAACTATTAAAATGTGCAGGGCTGCGATGGATAAGGCAGCTGCCTCTACCGCAAGAACTGATCGCATAAACATGCTTGAAAGCCTATTAACGGCATCTTCCAGTACGCTCGTGGCTATGTCAGTCCAGCTTTCTGAAGCTGAGGAACGTGAGAGAACTTGCAATGGACGGGCTCGATGGCAAAACCTGCGCTCCATGGGTGATGCTAAGACCCTGTTGCACCTAATGTTCAATGTTGCTTCCCTATCCAGGTATGTAAATAATGCTGTCAGTTCTATTTCGTGTGTACTTTTGTAAGCTGGAGCTTCTGACCTTTCTTATGAATTTGTCCATTGGGGATAGGTGCTGTATCCTGACTAGACCTGGACATTTGTTACACCAGGTGTCAATTGCGAGACACCGAAGAAGAGGGCAAGGAACTCAAGGACAAGCTTGCAGAGTTGGAAGATGTCTTGAGACAAAGTGAAGCACATAGGCAGGAGCTTGACCAGGAACTTCTCAAGAAAGACCAACAAGTTGCTGCACTCCTGGATGCACAAACCAAGGTTTGTTTTCACATAGACTCTGGTCAACTGCAGTTGTGGTAGGTGCAAATTCTTGAATCTGTGTGACCATCTTAACATCAAAAATGAAAGAGAGAAACTCAGAGATCAGAGTTTTGCAATGTACTACAGGCTTGGGTGTTCAGCATGGTACATAGGCTGTGTTCTTGCACAGTACCGAGTGCCTAATCAGTTGCCTAATTTTGCAAGTGTTTGCAGGCTGGTGAAGCCGGAATAAAGCGCTATATCCAGAAGATGTCTGGTCTCACGAAGCGGAGACAATCATCCGCTGACAATCCATCTGGGGACTCTGATTCTGGGGCTGATGGATACCCTTACTCACTTCGGAAGGCAAGTTTTTGTCTCTGCTGTTTTAGATCTTGTTTTAGAGAGTAGAACAAATCTGGTCACCTTTGTCTCATGAGCACCCTGCAAAATGAATCCTTGAAGAAGAAGAAAACTGATGAAGTTTTGGGTGCCTGTACTTTTCCAGGGGTCACGGTGGACTCATCAACGTGAAAGCGACCAGGAATGGGATTCGGACTTGGAGCTTTCTGAAGGTGAGTCCGATGAGGATTGGTTGGACGTACAGAGAATGCGTGCTGCTCGCAAAATTCGGCCAGGGACAAGTGGTGCTCAAGAAGCAGCACACAAGCCATTGGTGAAGAGGAAATTAAGCGGAAGTAGTAGTGATGGTGAGGGAGCCAGCAAGAAGCCTTTGAGAGATGTGGATTCATTTGCAAGAAACCAGGCAGCCGACAACACGCAGCTCACAGAACAACAGCCAACAGCCTCCTTGAATGGCCAATGCTGTTCTTGTAGTCAAAGTTCGAGCTGCAAAACGAAGAAATGTGCATGCAAGGCTGCGGGTGCTCTTTGTGGACCTGAATGTCGATGCAAATTGGAGCGATGCGCAAACCGAGGAGGAGAATCTATGATGATGCCAGATGCAGCAGCAGTTCTGGGATCATCTCAAGGGGATGTCGCCATTGAAATCTCACCGATCTGGGAGGAAGGGGAGCATCGATCTCATGTCGGAATTCTGGATGAGGTAGAGGCAGGTGCAAGAAGGGCAGAGAGAGCTATGGTTTCTCAAGCGGCTAGTTTGCTTGAGACAGCCTGCAAAGACGTGATGAAGAATGGTGATGAGAGGCAAGGAGGCTTACAAGAGGATGAACAATTGGTACCAAGTGAAGATGGTGAAAAAGTACAAGCGCGTCGGCCACTCGCTGACGTCGGAAACATCAAGGTTCATATTTTCACTGCTGTCCTTTCCTTTCCTTTCCGTTACGTGCATTTCAAAATCTGTAACGACTGACTGGCAAAGTACATTGCAGAAAGATAGTACATTTCTTACTGGAACTGACAAGATTTTCGATGTCCTTCAGCTTTCTGGAAAGCAAGCAAAACCGAAACGAAAGCTGCAGCGGCGAGCTGTTGTGCAACTAGTTCAAGTTCCACGAGAATCAGAACCTCCATCTGATGAGAATCCTGTTGTAGTGTCAGCCTCAGCAGCTATACTTTCTTCAGCCACTGCTACTACTACTACTACCCCTTCATTAGTTCCTGCCGCTGCTCCTCTGTTTGTCTCACAGGCGCCCATCCCATTGCCTAATACCCAACAAGTGCAGCAACAACACTCAGGGTCAAATTACAATAACATCCCATCTCGAATGGTTCCCAGTAATTATCAACCACCAAAACTGGCGAGTCCTCAAGCAAGTCCATTGAGGTCACGACACAACACCCTTCTTACAGGTGGAGACTCCTTTAGGTCAAGACAAAACCCTGTTGCTGTGGCTGCTGCTAGTGGTGAAATGATGAAGCAAAATGTTGGAGTTTCAGGTGCAAGCTCGAGTCAACAACAATCTGGAGCAGGAATCAAAAAGAAGGAGAGCAGTATTCCTGGTCCAGCAACAAAGCATGAGAAAGAGAACATTCGCTCAACACTCAAGGATGCTCGACGCTAACACTAATCATCCTCATCAAGCCCCTCTTCTCAAAACCAGGTTCTTCATTGGATTTTCTAACATGTATGAAGTCCAGAAGCAATACAGACCTCGATTTTTGAGCTCCAGATCTCTGAGTTCTGGGTTCTGGGACTATAACTAAGTCCCAGATCCTGAGGGTCTACAACCCAATTTGTGACTTTTAGGGCTTTTTAGCTTTAGCTTTTCTCTATGTTGCTCATAGAGTTCTTAAGTCTCTTTCTGACAATCCTGGTGGTAGATGAGAAACATAAACACCCAAGTGAATTTCTCACTAAATTTGCTGTAGATTGCAAATCTTTGTGCAAAATTTCCATTAACCACTATTAAAGATTGAAGACCAAAAAATGCATGGCAGTTTCATGGTCTCTCATATTGATATTTCTGTACTGTCTGTTTGCTCACAAGTTCATTAGATGATGGTTCTTCGCTGTTCTCTAACAGCTCCTTGTAGTCTCTTTCTGGCCCTCTTGTTGCAGAAGAGTGAATTTTCTCACTAGATCTACCATAGTAGGTCTTTAGTGAGAACCCTAAACTCTGAATGTGATTGAAGCCCAAAATTGTTGCAGTTCTCTTTCATCATTTTTGGAACTAAAATGTTCTCAGATATGTTGCCATTGATCTTTCTGAGTGTAGCTATCAAGTATGTTCACAACATATACAAGACATGTTTACAGCGTCTGCAAGTCTTTCTAAGTTGAATTTCTTTTTTTGAACCATGGATGCTGAAGTGCAAAATTATGACTAAAAATTCCTTGACCGCTCAAAGTATTATTCTTGGAGGAGCATTAGATAATCATTTCCCATTGTATTTATTAGTTCTGTTCATTTTGATAAATCTGTGTTGATCTCATTAACTTTTTATATTACTATCTCAGAAAGAAATTGCAATTTACTCTTCACTGCTCAATGGCAAATGTTCCCATTCTTAATGTTTACTATCTAACAAAGAAAATGCAAATTATGTTTACAAATCCCCCTCACTGTAAAGAAGAAATATCCACCTTTTCATGTTCCTCAATCAATGCCAGAAAGAAATAAAACTTTCATGAAACTGCAAAAATTTTCATTCTCGTGAGTTAGCACGAAGTCAAAAACTTAAACTCGATTGTCAAATCAAAAGCAAGACTTCTTCCGGACAATAACTTGCAGAACCTGGGAAGAAAAGAATCACACAGAATGGAAAAACCAAAAAGCAACTTTCAAGATACAAAACACAAAGAAAAGTGAAAAAATACATTACATGCTTGCAAAGAAAATTGCAATCATGATTATCATATTCTTCAATGCCAAAGAAAAGAAGTTTAGTTGATATTTCTACATCACAAAGACATTTGCAATCATTTTCATACCCAATGCCAAAGAAAAATGATTCATTTGATATTTGCTATCTTGCAAAGAAATTGCTTGCAATCATGTTCATATTCCTCGGTGCCAAGAAAGATGTTTTGGCAATTAACACATTTGCAAGAAAGACTATGGAAGTAGGAAAAAAGCTCACAACCAGTGTGATCGAAAGCTGGGAATAAGAAAACCACATTCTGACAAAAGTGAACTAGAGTCTTTTTGTCTCTCTACTCTGGGATCTCTACCTCACCTTCATCAATTTCTTTCTGCAAGTCTTTGGGGTCTTTGCCATCAACCGTGCAGCCAACAGAAACACAGGTGCCAAGGATTTCCTTGACTGTTCCTGACAAGTTCTTTGCCATAGACCTGGGGGCCATGATTTTGGCAATCTCAGTGACATCGTCAAGAGAAATGTTGCCATTGTGCTTAATATTCTTCACCTTCTTACGATCCCTCTCAGGTTCTTTAAGAGATTTGATCACCAACGCTGCAGCACTTGGGACCACCTCAACTTTAGCCTGCCAACCCGTGCATACACATGTGCAAAAAACAAACAGAATCAGAGGATCCTTACAGATGCTGTTCAGATTGATGAAAAGGATTTCACAGCATTTGAGAATGTCCAACCTTGAAAAATCTTTGGAATGCATCCACATTCCTCCAAACGCTGGATGCACTCTCATCACATGAGAAGCACTCCTGACAAGCAAGTTCGCAACAAAAGTAAGTCATGGGAATTGGGAGATTGGGAAAGGGGGAGTGTTGTTACCTGTCTGTTTTGCACTGTCAACTTAACAGTCACGCGGAGACCTTTCCAGTCTCTGGCAGTTTCCTTGGCTATATCTTCTCCTACCTTCTTAGGAGAAAGTCCCAACGGACCGATTTTGGGAGCCAGCGACGAGGCTGCACCCACCTCTCCTCCTGTCCAAAATCAAATCAACGGCGCAAAAATCTGAATAAGCCCGACCTTGGACTACTTACCCTCATACAAAAAACCCTAATATACACTCACTCACTCACTCACTTCTTCCTAAAAACTTGAACTCTCTCAACTCATTGCTTCTGTATCACTGAAGAAAACCAGATAGAAAGAAAAACCCATGAAGAAAAAATCGGGAGGCAAGTGATCAAAGAGAGATAGTAGGGAGAGAAAGAGAATGCGAGGCGCGATACATACCAGTAACTCTTACATAGACTTCCACAACTTGGGAGGGATCCAACTTGGGCGGCATCTTTGCTACTGCTGCTGCTGTTGCAGCGCCAACAGATCAAAGCTTCTATGTCAGATCTCCTCAAAGAAAGCTTCACTGGAGTGAAAGCGCAAACAATCTCAGCGCAACAAGAGAGGAAAAAGGAAGCGCCGACGCGCCTCTTGTGCTCCGTGTGTGTGTGTGTCTCTCCCCCCTTTGATTTAGGGTTTTCCCGGTTCTCATCCCGGTTATCAATCACGTTCCCGGCGGGTTACCATTCGAACAGAACCTTCAAGGAAGCACGACAGCAACAGTTCGGTTTTTCTTTTCATATTTGTGATGGAGCTGAACTGGCGATCATCCATAATATAGTTTAGCCAAATTTGGCTATGAACAGTATACTAGAACCCAATAAAGGAATATGGCAATGTTTCCCCCCCAAAAAAAAAAAAAAAAAAAAAGAAAAGAGGGGATTAGAAAAGCAAAAACAAAAAAAAATATTGACATTTACAATTTTATTTTAGTT
>Ga0116227_10004745_pt1 | contig 29342 bp, 25 predicted proteins | sample S1TSphgellanicum_FD_89693 | JGI IMG/M metagenome (GOLD analysis project Ga0116227, IMG submission 89693) | Host-associated microbial communities from peat moss isolated from Minnesota, USA - S1T2_Fb - Sphagnum magellanicum MG | ecosystem: Host-associated > Plants > Peat moss > Unclassified... | reverse complement strand
GTCTAATAAAAAAATAAATAAATATCACAAAACAAACTTCTCTCTTTGTTTTTAATATAAATATTTAAAAAAACACACATAAAAAACACTAAAAAATATTTTACACCCCCCCCCCCCCCCCCCCCCAAACAAAGGGTTTTCAAGGTTGAAGTACTACCTATAATTTTTTAAAGAAATTAGTAAAGCTTGCAGCTTTTGCTAAGCAAATAGGCGTTCAAATGGTGCCCTCCCCATTAGCCATTATTGGCACCTATGTGAAATTTTCAAAAAAGTTAACTCACTTACACATGTTTAGAAGTCCTTCACAACTTTTCAAAATTTTCTCCTTTGCAACTCTTTACACCTCCTTGAGTTGTTGACTTATTCTATGCACAAGCACACTACTTTTCATCATCATTGGTGAAAACATTCAAACAAAAGCACATGAAAACACTAAAACAAAAGTACAAGAACACAAAAACAATAAGCTCATTCATTTTGCAATGACCAAACAAGTCAACATGAAACTCTTTTATGCAAAATTAGGAAATAAAAACCAATTTCTTGTCCCTTTTGGGGCAATTTGTTATTTTTTGATGCTGAGTCTATCATTACAACCTACAATTCTCATCAAATTCCTTTTGTTCCCATGGCTATGGAGGATAGGCAGGTGGCTCGAAGATGAACGGTGAGACTTGTGCAAGGCTTGGGCAGAGAGTGTTACACAAAGTGCCGCACTTCCGTGGGCAGGGCGGAAGTGGAGCTAGAGTGGCAGGCCGACATTAGGCGGAGCAGAAAGTCAGAATTTTCTGCTTGCCAGGTTTTGTGGAAGATCGCGGGCAGATCTGCTTCTTGCGTGGCAGTTTGCCAGACTTCTTCCTTAGTGTGCGCGACCGACCCAAGAGACGACAAGGAATGGCAAGATGATGGCCAAGGGATGTTACCACCAATTCTTTCCAAAAGATGTGCAAGAGCATATAGAGTGTAACCAAATGAAAAGACATAAATTTTATAATTCATTTAAAACTAAATAGGGTGCCAAGAATTGGATTATGAAAATGTGTTTAGAATACACTTAAAATATTTTCAAATATTTAATTATTTCTTAGCATTAAAAAATCCATTTATTTCATGTGCTTCATAAAATATTTAAAAAGTAAACTCTACAAAGACGGTAGTAGGGAATGATTGGCTAGCAACAAAGGATAGTAGAGAATGGTAGGGGACCGAGAGTGGGCTAACACTGGAAAACAATAGAGTGGACATGATTTTATATTTTTTGGGTAGCAAATGAACAATGGAATGAGCCACTAAGGACCCTGGGCCCCCCATTGTTCAGAAGAGGCCGCCTATTAGAGATTTATATAATGAAAGGTTAGTAGAAAAGGTGTTATTTGAGATGAGGTACCTAGGAAAATACATAGGAAAAGAAAGGATAACATCAATTGATGCATTGGTATGAAAACTTATAAATTCAACAAATTATAAATATCCCGTTAGTGTGCAACCATTTATGCAATACGATCCAAAGTGTTGAGGAAGGTTGTTGTAATAAAATGTCAATCTCATACATGACCTAGAAATCTATCTAACAAGTAGTGTCATGGTCTAACACTTTGTGTTTGTGAGTGAGACTCAAAAAGTTATGATTGCACATTCCATTTCATATCGCTTCATGAGTAAGTAAATTTTTTAAAACTTTTTAATTATATATAATTACTAGCATTTTGTGTTTTATTTATTGTAGGAAGCAACTACATGGAATAATCAAATTTTTAAAAAAATCTCACACAACACTCAAAGGTTATCATTATTTCATTTTGTGTTGTTGTGTTAATTTTGTGTTTAATAGAAGTAAATATAATAATGGTTATCTTCTCTAAAAATTGTTATGTGTAAGTAGACATATTCTCAATACAACAAATTGTCCATAATATTAACATTCTAGAAATCTCATTTTCGTTTTATCAGTTGGTGAATGGTGCCAATGTTTGTTATTAACGGGCATTTTTTCATGTTGTTTGTAGGTGGATGGAAACATTGTTAATAAAAACAATTCAACCGTAATGCTTTCAAGAAATGGTGCAATGGTAATAATGCCCATGGATGGTGTGTCATCATGAAGGGGGGGAACTGAATAGCTACTACCATCAGCCATTTGTTTACTAGAGAAATTTCAACCAAAAAATAAAATAAAAAAAATTTAATCAAAAAAATTAAAAAATGAATTCATTTTTAGGATCTCAAATGTACAAATAGACCAAGAAGAGGCACCAACAACATAGAAGAATGGTTTCACCAAACTCATGCCTTTCCTCTCTTTGATTGCAGAATCCCCACATAGCTTAAGTGTCACTCATGTTCTTCCATAGCAATTGCTTCTTCCTCAAACTTGATTTTCGTAATTGCCCTTCTCACACTTTTTAAAGTTTCTTCACTACATTTACATCTAGGTCCTTATGCACAATCCTCTAGAGCTGCAACCCCAAATCAACCATAGACATGATGATAAGTAAACAATTGCAAGGAGTATGGTGTGCAATCCGCATCCAAGTGAGCCACCATCCTTCTCGTCACGACTCGCACCTTGACATCATCGCCGTTCCTTGGCATTCGCGAGGCGATCCCTCCGCAACGAAATAAAGCAACACCTTGAACCTACAAAGTATGAAACCCATTTTTGCTGCTGCTTAGTAGGGGCCATCATATTCCCGCTCCTTCTTGAGGCGTGTGCTCTGCAAACCTTAATTCATTGCCTCACCGTTGGAGGTAGATTAAGCATTGAACTAAAGACCATTAAGTTGTATTCATTAAGCAATGCGTTGAACTTCATGCCCATCACTTCCAACATTTTTCTCAACTTTGAATTCGTTTTTTATCATCTTCTTCCACGTCTTGTTTACAGCTTGATTACCATGAAGGCTGCAAAAAGGAAGGACATTTCCAAAGGGAAAGAGAAGGAGGTGGTGCGACGGGTTACGGCATCAGAGAAGGAGAAAAAGCATTATGTGGCAAAGTTTCTCCACCTAACGAAGACAGGTTGTGTGCGTCGTTCAAACATGATGGGGATTCAAGAGGAAATTTTTGCGACTACGGCAAACAAGAAGCCCATCATTCGGCCACTTGGGCCCAAGATAGATTTGCGATACGATTCACCTAATTCCACTATGAACTCATCACAAACGTATTTTGTTGATGTGAACGTAAACGACAACGAGTTGACGCGCCTCCATGGAGAAGTTTCTAAAGTCTTCGAAGTGACTAAGAAGGCACGCTTGTTACATGAAGATGATCAAGCCACTCTTTCAGGGTTGAAAGCAAATCTTGATCGGAGGATTACAGAAAACAATCTCATTCGTGACATGCAAGTCCGATTGAAGACGATTGAAGACGACGCTCTTTGGAAAATTGATTTCGTTAGAAAAGGCATTGAAGTTTCCTTGAGAGCCTTCATGGATTATGTGCTTCAATGCACTTTTCAAAAAGCGGGTTTGGTCGGTTCAAACAGTAACATAGGTGCGGAGTTTACTACTCGGGAATGCTCGGAATGGTTGTGGAGTCTTGCCGCAAAACAATTTTTTTTAGAAGAAATTACGGTTATCATTTTCGGTGCAAGCCTTGAGCTTAACCGTGGCTTTCTGGACATGTTGCGAGAATTTAAGGCCACGTCCTCCTCTATCAGCAAACGAGAGGTTCATTCGTCTTCACCTTTTCAGGTTGCATTTGCTTTGAGTGCCTTGGGGCATTCAGTGAATATCAACCTTGGGAGGCTATATGAACACATTTTTGGAATGGGGTACATCGATGTCATGCACAAATATGAGAATGATCAGTTGTCTCCTGAAGAGAAAGCAAATCTTTCAGGAACATTCACAGTTCGAAAGTGAAACTTTGCCTATTTTGGTTTCTATGGTTTTTTTTCTTGTCTGTTTCCTCCTTAAGACGTTCTGAAACATATTAAATAGTTTGATGGGTTTTAGTACATATGTTGTTGTTAGTTTGGTGGGTTCCCATAAATATATTACATATAATATAGTTTGGTGAATAAAACATTTTTTCTTTTACCTCGCCTTGCATCCCTAGGGATGATATTCTTGAGTCTTTAGTCCTATGTACCATTAATGTCCTATTTACTGAATCATTGTTGATTGTGTTTCAAGATCCCATTTGACATTCTAAACAACATCATTTAATCTGGGACCCATCAAGAGTATTACTTAGATGGGCTTTCAATTTTTCCCTCTGCTGGTGTCTTTCATTTAGATACACTGATTGTCATTCTCATATTTGAAGTAGTTGTCGATGTCAGGGTTTCTAAGAGCATTCAAGAAGCATTTTCATTCTGTGTGAAAGAAAGTTAATTATATGCCTAGATTTAACAACATGGATAAAAGTGGTTCAATGAACATGAATGTTGTTAGCCATATTAGTTTATTTTATTTTTTATAAGTGTTAATTGGTATCTATATAAATTAGTTGATTACTTACTAACTAGTTATAAATTAATCAACTATTAATGAGTGGTTAGTATTTGAATTAGTCACTAATTGATGTTAGGTAACTAGTTTAGTTATTTGTCAATTTTATTTTGCCTATAAAAAGAAGATAAAATAAATCTTTTATTATTTTATTCATTAATTAACATATGTGTGAAAGAAAGATTTATGTTTGGAATTTCCATTTAAATTGGAATCCTTGAAATGATAATTTTAAGGCCCTATCTATCTTAGGTGGCAAACATTTCATATCCCAATTTGTCCAAAGAAGTTCATGGTCATTAGCATTTGGTTTAAAAGGATCTTGTTTTATTAAATTATGTTTTATTCTTGTTTTAACAATTGCAAGTATTGAAGATTGTATTATTGAGCTTCATAATTGAACAATTCACATGTTTCAAAAGTTGTTGAACAACTTGGGCAATCAATCTGTTTATGTAAATCTAGCATCTATAGATGTATGTACTATTAAAGTTTTTTACCAAATGTGCATGAAAAGATTAAAATAACAACATGATGGAAAGCAAGTTAAGCAAATAGTTTTTGTGCAAATTTTTCAAGGCAAACATTGTTGATTTTATCTTAAATAACTTGTAGATGTTGTAGATGGTGAAGACAACATAATTCAAGGACTTTCTGCTTATGCAGACATGATTGAAGCATTTCTACTTGATGATACTAATGAACAAACATCTGACATGATTGAAAAACCTCAATCAATTTCTCCAGATCTGGATATTGTAGTAAATATGTTATTAAACTCCTTTGACAAGCAATTAAACTTTAGTGTAGAAAATGGATCTATACATATATGTCTGCCTTCCAGTTTTGTTTAAATGTTTTTTTTAGATTGACACAACTTTCATGTAAAAATGGATTCCAAGGTTTAAACAAGTATATTCATGGGAAGATTTTAATGAAATTCAAATTGTAGATATGAAAATTTGACTGTGAAAACCTACAAAGCCCTTATGTTGTTATCTGTTAGATATTCGTATGCAAAAAGTAAATGTTTCCAAAACTATCCATTTTATGTTGCTCTTGCTCTTATGTCATGATGTAGGCCCAACAATTGAAAAGAATATCAAAGAACATTGGGAGGCGCTGATCTCATCAGTTGGTCCATCATTCATTGAATTTGGTTGTACTAGCATATTACATTGATAGCACCTTGTGATGGGATTGGAGTTGCTGTTGATCTCTTCACTGAGTTGAAAATATTCCAAAAAGAGAACTAGAGTGTTAAAATAGGTGTAGGTGCAAAGTTAAGCTGTGCACTTGAACATATGTAATAATTTTAATCCCCACATTTATATTGGAATGAATTAATGATTTTTTCACATTTTTTCAATTATTAAAGTTGAACCATTCACTTTTAATATGTTAAAGTCATTATTCACAAATTGCATCTTGCATTTATTATAATATAATAAAACACATGTAACTAAATATTTTTAAATTATATTTGAATGGTTTAGTGATTTTTTTCACATTTATTGAACTATCAACATGTTTGCATGAATCAAATCATCCACATTAAATTTATTGAAACCATTATTCAAATGTTGCATATTGCATTTATTAGTATATATTGAAACACACATAACAACTTAATGCCTCACATTTATATTTGAATTGGTTAATGATTTTTTTTCACATTTTTTGAACTATTAATATTTACACATCAGTTGAATCATTCACTTTGAATGTATTAAATCCATTACTCATGAGTTACATTTTTCATTCATCACAATTCTTTTTAATGAACGTATAAATATTTAGTAGGTCTCACATTTATATTTGAATGAGTTGATGATTAAATTAAAATGTTCATGCATGCAAAGTCTAGGATGCATGTAGACCTCTAAATTATAAGTTTTTCAAATATTAAATTTTCGTACGTTTGTGTAAATTAGAATGTATGTTTTTCCCTTAGTTTGTTTAAGGCATTATGAAAAAGTTTATTATTACGTCTGTTCATGATGCCACATTGAAAAATCCCAAAACTAATCCTTCATTTTTTCCTCATTTTTTTTCTTGGAGTTTGAAAACAAATCCATGTTAGAAATAATCATTAAAATTTTTAATTTAAAAATATTATTATTATTATGATGAAGATTTATCAATATTTTATTAATATTATTATAAATATTATTTATCAAATTATTTAAACTTGTTTAGTTACAGGTTTATGTTTAAATATTTATAGATGAATTTTAAATTTTCATTTAAAAAAATCAAATAAATGAATGCATTATAAACAATGATAATAATGACATCAATGAGATTTCAAGCTTTTTATTTTTTCAATTTTGTTATATTCTTCAAGATCATCCACAAGAAAATTTAACCATTTTTGGTTATAAGCTAGATATGGAGTTACAAATTTGTTAAAATATTTATATACATTTGGCCACAAATCCTACAACCCATTGTAAAATTATATCATTTAAAAATAAAAATGAAATTTAAAATAAAATAAAATAAAATTTGTTGATGTTGATGGCCTTTCATATGTTTGCAAAATGATGGAAATTCACCATGAAAGAAAAACTCAATTACATCATTAATATTCATTTTAAATTAAAAGAAATTTTATAAATTTTATAATGATTTCAAAGATTGAACTTAAATTTTTAAAAATAATTTGATGTTGGAATGTTTATGTGTTTAATGTTGGATTTATTATAATTACATTTAAACTTTTACTCATTAAGAATAACCTTTTTCCTTTCAAAATTTCAATCTCAATTTATTTATTTTACATTTTTCCTTGAATTTTCATTATTCTTTTTCATTTTTTCTCCAACAAAAATTGCCAAGTTCAAAAAAATTGAAACAAAAAAAACATGTTGGTTGTGGTGGGGGAGGGGGTAATCCAGCTTTTTAAATTGAAAATTTCACCAAATTAAATTACTTTTATGTTTACAAAGAAAGAAAAATGCAAACTATATTCTTACATCATCAAATAAAATATAAATATAAATAAATAAATGTTGTGATTTCTTTTCAAAGTTGTGTAATTAGTCATTTGTATTAATGTATGATTTGTTTTGTTAAACAAATATGATCTTGTTAATTAAATGGCTATATTGATTACTTAATTAATGTTTTTCTTGTGACCAATTTTTGCCAATTTAAGCAAGCAACAACATCAAGAAAATAATTTTTTGAAATAATTTTTTTTTCCAAATTAAAAGTATATATTGTCAATTGTTTACAATAAAATATAGTAAGTAGCCATAATATTAAAAGATGTAAAAAAATTTCCAATTACATACTTGTCTATAACCAAATGTGGTAATTTTCTTATGGATGATTACCATTTTAGCAACATCGCAAGAATAAATAAATAATATGTACATAATCATATAGGGGAAAATAAAAAATATTATTGATTTAGACATTCCTATATTTTGATTACAAGTCTTAGAACCCATTGAAAAATTATATCATTTTTAAGAAACTAAAAATGTAATTTTTTAAAACATAAATATATCTTTTAAAAAATAAAAAAATCTTTTGTTGATGTTGATGGCCTTTTTATGTTTGCAAAATGGTGAAAATTCAGCAAAAAAAAAACTTTGGTTACATCATTAATATTTATTTTAAATATTCAAAAAATTGGATAAGGTTTATAATTATTTCAAAATTTGAGCTTAAATGTTTTCAAATAAATTTAATTTTGAAATTGTTTATGTGTTTAAGGTTGAATTATTTTAAATTTTTATTCATTAGGAATAACAATTTTTAATGTCAAATTTCTCGCAAGTTTTTTGTTGTGTACATTTTTTTTTCCCAACAAGGATTGCCAAACTAAGAAAATGTGAAACCAAAAAAACATGTTGGTTGGGGGAAAAGGGGGGGTTAATCCAACTATTACAAAAGCTATAAAAAAGTTGAAAAATACTCCACAAAAACAAAGACTATCCTACTTATCAATTATGTTTGGTGGCATTAAACCAAGGATAAGTTTTGGATCTACAACATCTATTTATGAGGGAAGGTAATTTGTTTGTTTTGTTTTGCTTGTCCCAATGAGATCCACTGAACTAGGATGCTTCAAATCATGTTCTTGGTCTCTTTGGAAAGCTCTTGACGAGGAGGGGTGCATGGGCTTGGTTCCCTGATGTTTGGACTTGCGGTGCAAAAGTTTTTGAATATTGAATGATTTTTTCATTGAAAATTAAATAGTGAAGAAATCATAGTTGAAAATTTGTGCTCGTGTTCGTGTGGGTGAGGGGTAGGGTTGAACAAAAGTGTTCCCTAACTTTCTGTGTATTTGGATAGACAAGGAGTAGGTGCTTTTCATCCTCTACCTTCCCCAAGTCGTAGCCTCAACAAAGCCTTTGTGCGTATGGCACGCCCTTCCACGCACCTAGCACTGCCTCAAGCTACGTGTTGCCACACCAAAATCGGGCCACAACTTTCCATAGTTGAACACAATTGATGTCACACAAGTAGCTTTCACTCTCGTACGACATATCCTTGAAGCGCAAATATCTTGTTTGCACGTTGGTCCCGATTTCGCGGTTGGTAAATAACTTTTCAATGAAAGCCAGTCACATATTATCCTTCACCCTTTTTACACTCAACATTGTGTGGGGAAAACTTGGAGGAGGTGGGGCCCCAGCCTCTTGGTTGATTAGGCCTCCCACCGTAGATTTAGCACTGATCAACTGCATTAGCTATAGCATGTCTAGCTTAGCCATATGAGCCCCCACTCGTACATTGTGTGCGTTGCACCAAAGTACTTGGCTCTCCACCCAACCTTTTACCCTTGTTAGACGGGTCAGATGTATGTGCGTTGTCCCTAGAACTGTTCCCAACGGCAATTGAGCGGTCCCCACTTGGAGCGCACAGGTCACTGCAAGTTGAGGCGCCATTTCCAACGGTGGTTGAACTAAAGGTAGAAAACCTGCCACCGCTGGGGCTCATTTTGGAGTAGCCATTTTTTCATGGATCCAACCTAACATTTTTTTCCCATAGCAAGCATAGCAAGCTAGGCTTCCCATGCTTTTCCCAAAATGTAATCTTTAGTGACCATGCTCACATGGTTATAGTATAGTAGCGCTTGTCCCCATGCAAAATGTTCAAAGGGGAATTTGCTAAATTTTGCTAGCACGATGGACGTGATAGTTGTTTTCGCACCCCAAGCAGGGACTTGAGGAACCCTCGGTACACTACTTCAATAGCCTTCGTTTTCTTGGAGTCTACCCAAACCTCATAAGCATAGCTTGTTGTGGAACGCACCAACGTGTTGAAGAGGTCACATTGTAATTTAACATCCATAATACGTAGCTTCGCACAATGGCAGTTCGGTGCAAACAGCGAACGCTTACTGGCAGCTGCTAGATGTTTCATTACATTGTCCAGGTTCGAGGTGATCTCGAGCAGGATCCCCATGTATTTGAAGGTCTGCACATGCTTAATAACATCACCTTCAAACACAAACTCTTGGCATGGGTCAACAGAATTGAACACCATGACTTTTGTTTTTTTCACGGTCATTGTAAGTCCATGTTTAACACAGAATTGTTGGAGTGCGTTTAATTGTTGCTGTAGTCCCACCTTTGATTCTGATGTCAGAGCGATGTCATCTGTAAAAAACAATAGCCATACGTGCACATCTGCTAGGGCTGATGCATCGCATTCTTTATCATCCAAGTGCCCCTCTAGGGCATCCAAATATAGCCCAAACAATAAGGGGCTAAAAGGACAACCTTGTTTCACACCTTGCTAACACTTGAAGCTAGAGGTGACACCTTCGGTTGGGTGGTTGATGTGTACGATATCCTTGGCATACATCGTCTACAGGCATCACAAGAAACGTCCTTTCACCCCAAGGCCAGCCAAAGCTATTTGAATTTATTTAAAAATCGTGAAGTTTAGATTTAAATTATATTTAAATATTTGATGGTACATCATACTAATAATAACGATGATTATTATATTGTTTGTAAATTATAAAAAAATTCCATTGAAATTGTAAATGCATTAAAGGTGTTATTTAATTTTTAAAAATGTAATAAAATTTAAATATTAGTAAAAACTATGATATTGTTGTACATAGGGTGCTTTTAAGCTAGCCTTATTATGTGATTAGTATACATTTACTCAAAGACAAAAATATGAAGCAATTCGATATCATGAATTTCACGACTTACTTTATTTTGACAATTCAAGGCAATTAGTCTAATTTCAAGAATATTTTTAAATATATGAATTTTATGTTACATTACTTTACTAATTAATGCATTTCTACTTTTTATTCCATTTATATCCATTGTAACTTCCAAATGTCCATTTGGTTTCATGCATTTGTTGGGTTTGCCTACCAAGGCAAGGATATTGTGTTTAGATTTATTATATCAGGATTTTTAAAAGATGATATTTTGGCTTGTGTTGAAACTTGAGATTAGTTGTTATAGAGTTAGAATATCTTGAAAGATTTTTGGTTTTCCCCCTTTTTTTGGGTGCTTTGGTTTTTTTTTTAATGATTGGCAGGGTTTCATCATTTAGGTTTCTTTTAGAGGTTTTTTGAAGATTATGGAAACCCTAACCCATGAAAACAAACAACCAAAAGCCCCTAAAACCCTAAACCATGAAAACAAAAAACCAAAACCCCCTAAAACCCTAAACCATGAATACAGAAGCCCTAAATCCCCTAAAACCCTAAACCATGAAGACAAAAACCCTAAACCAAACATGAAGACAAAACAACACCAGCAGAAGCAAGCTTTTATCATACAGTCTCTCATAGACAGAAGCAGAATATCTTCGAGCAATGATGGGCTGTTGTTCTCTTGCAACTCTTCTTTTCTCCAGCAAACTCTTCTGTTCTCTGGCAAGACAAGCATGTTTCACACACACAATGCTTGAACTTGTACTCAATGGCCTCACAGCATTGCTCCGGCTTTTTTTATTGCAAATTTGCAACTGACACCACCCATGACATCCAAACACACACCCAAAACAAAAAGAACACATGGGAAACAGAAATTTGCCACAAACAAAAGAAAGAAAGAAAGAAAGAAAGAAAAGAAAAGAAAATCCAACATCTTCATCTGTTGTCAACAACCTTCAACTTGCTCATTTCCACTTGAAGCATATTATTTCAGGCTTGAAGCAATTTTCAATTTGAGCAAGCAATGCAGATTAGGAATTTCACAGATTGAGCATCTTCAGATTTGAACAAGCATATTCAGATTTCAGGGACCGAGCCAGCAATTTCAGAGATTGAGCAGTTTGGGTTCTCACAAGTCCTGACTTTGCAGTTGCAAGAAAACCCACATCTGCAAATGAACTAGCCAGGTACATGATACCGAGAGCATCAAGAGGAGGAGGAGGAGGAGGAGGAGGAGGAGAGATGAAGCTCTGGTGCATTGCAAACATCTTGCAGACATGTCATCAAGAGTGTAGTTCACAAAATCTCGGAGTTGCGGAGGAGCTGCTGAACTTCTTCTGTCGCCTCTTGAAGGATCTCATAACAGACTTCAGAGTACAAGGAAACAACAACAACAACAGCAACAGAAGATTGCTTGCTACACCTTGTGACCCCCCTTTCGGCACTGCGAGTGATGGAGTGTTGCTATACGCTCCGCAGTGCTGGTTAGAAATGGCAGGTACGACCAGAAGAAGAAGAAGAGAACACCTAGTGGCTCGCACCTGGCTATCAGATCATTCATTCTTCCGGGTTCGTGTGAGAGATTGAGAGATAGAGAGATAGAGATAGAGAGTGAGAGAGAAGGGTCTTTTGCAAAACCCAGAGAGAGAGAGAGGGTCGGGCAAAGCCCATAGAGGTATCAGGAGGCAAAGGCATGGAGGAAGTGTGAGGAAAGCAAAGCTATGGAGGATTGCGGCAAAGGAGGCAGGGATGAAGGAGAAAAGCTTGACTTCAGCGGCATGACAGCGTTGTTTGTGGAGTCAGGAATCCAACCTCGTCGACTACAGGTACAACAAAAGCTCCTTGATCCTCTTGCTGCCTGGCTGCTGCTGTGCATCATCATCAACATCATCATCATCATCATCTTCTTCTTCCTTTCTTTCTTTCTTTCTTTCTTTCTCTGCGACAGAAACCAAAATCTGTTCCGCCATTGTTGTTTGTGGAGTCAGCCAGGAAATCCAACTTTGTCGACAAGAAGTACCAAAATCCCTTGAAAAGATCTTGAGAATTCTGCACCAAATCTCTATCTCTAAGAGAATCTTGGGCGCTGCTCAAGTCTTTCTTGCACTCAGATTTTTGATTGCTAGAACAATGGATTGGTACAAAAAAACACAGAAACAAAATACTCTATCTATGAAGCTCCTTAAACCCTAAACCCTTGAAACCCTGGACCTGTAGATTTTCTTTGCAAGCAAGTACCACAAGAAATTCCACAGTTTGAGAGAGAGGAAAGAGCGGATAGTGCATGTGTGTGTGTTCCTGTTGTTTTGGGGTGGTTTGAGAAAATTTATTTCTGGAAGTCCTGCAATGGTGATGGATGATGATGATGCTTGTATGATGATGCATGATAATGCTTCTTCCAATTCTCTTGAAGAAGTTTTGTCTGCTGTGTGTGTGTGTGTGTGTGTGTTTAGATATGGAAACAAAAGTTTGAGCAATTTGGTGGAAAGCTTGAGGCACATCGCTCGAAGCATGTAACCCACCTGTTTGCAGCCAACTACAAAACTCTTCAAGACAGAATTGGACATGCGTCATTGAAAAAAAAGGTTTGTAGTTTTCATCAAACTCCCCTTCTCCCTTCCCTAAGAAATTCCACAAAGTTTGTAGTTTTTGTCAAACCTCTCCTCTTCCTTGCCTAAGAAATTCCACAGAGGAGGAGGAGAGTTGAGGATCAGGTTGAGATTTTAATTCAGATGAATTATCTCTATTCCCTTCCTTCATGACTGGTTTTGTGATTTGCATGAATATAGCTTAGTATTGTGGATTCAGGTATCTGGAGATGATGATGGTGGGTCTGTGAATTGGTTTGTTGAGGATCTTGTCTCTCTTGGTGATGGATGGAATAACATATTTGTTTTTGGTCAAATTGATGTTGGGTTTTTGTTCTTGTTATTGTTGTACAGGTAGCATTGAAGTACGAATGGATTGAAGATTGTCTGAAAGCAGGTCATATTCTTCCTTCTGAAAAATACACACTGAAATTTCCTTCAGACCAGGACACTCTTGCACTTGAAGAATCGTCAACACTTGCTTTGGGCAGCAGTACCCTTGCTTCTAGCAGCAGCACCCTGCTTGAAGATCATGCTTCTCGGGACACCAGCCGATCAGTAGATGATGCAGGTGGTTCTTCGACCAAGAAGAAGAAGAGACGAGAAGGGATGATTACTACAGAATCTGATCCTGCAGAGGAGTCTCATTGGATGGAGGTCATCAAAGAAGGTGCTCATATGGGCATGGTACACCATTCTGCTGTTGTGGGTGGCGACAAGAAAAGCCAAGGTGGAGAAGCTGTTTGTCATACTCTAATGATGTTGCTCATTTGTTTTCATTTCTTGACTCCTGAATCATCTAGAACAACAGCATGATTCTTACAGAGGCAGCTGCTGATTTGATGTTGTGCAGAACAAGATCATCTTGAAGAGGGTTTAGGGTTTACTGGAAGTGTTGGTTCCACAGCACCAATTGCTGAACTTGCAACAAGTGATGGCCTGTCGGATGTTGGATCTGTGCAACCACTGCATCCAGACTTGCCAGAAAATCAGGTGCAACAATTAGTTTTTGCTTGTAAATTCTTTCTTGCCCCCAGCATCTGGTTGAATAATTTGATTTCTTTACAAACCCTGAACAGAAATGTGGGTTCTTCTAGGATATGGTTTTTGCAGGTTTTTCTGCAAACAAAGGTTGTTTTTTTGAGTCATGATCAGATTGTTAGGGATTTGATTGTTTTGTGTTACAGTTGACTGCTCCTGTGTATACACCACCAGACTTGAATACCCACATAACAGGCCCATTGAAGGAAATAAGAGACATCTACAAGGAAGGTCAGTTCTCTTCATTTTCCCATCAATGTATACTTGTTGCAACATTACCCATGCGCTGCTTATTTTTGTACCACTGCTGCACTAGTATCTACTTTCTATTGTGAATATGATGAAGTATTTTATACCCATACCGTTGTTGTATGTAGGATGCTTTCTGTTGCTTTCTGTTGAGGGGTTTTAAAAGGGGGCAGTGGAATGGCGGTGACCATGGGTGATACAGCTCTAGGGGATGATCGGAGATACTTCAGCTACTATAAGGCGCTTTCAGTTCTAGAAAAAGTTCCATTCAAGATCACTAGTGTTGATCAAATCAAAGGATTGCCAACGCTTGGGAAATCACTACTGGACACTGTAAAAAGCGCCCTTCTTTGCATGACAAACAAACATGGTTTTTTGATGTATGGAAAAAACAAAGTGGGCTTTGGATTTCTGCTGTTTTTTGAAGGGTGCAATCATGCTTATGAGAACTAGCAGAGTTTGTTTCCTAAAAATGCTGGTTGATTGCTATATCTTTTGGAAAATGTTTTGATCTGAGTCACCAGGCACCCATGAAAACATTTGTGAAACCTACGGCAATTGCAAGAAAAAAACAAAAACCCAACAAATGCCTTAACAGTTCTTAGGAAAAAACCTCAGAATGGGAAACACTGTTGTTGATTTCTTATTGTGACAGATTCAAGAAATATTGACTACTGGGAAAATGTCGAAATTGGAGCATCTCAAAGCAGACAAGAAGGTTTCAGATTTCAAACTTCTCATCAAATTTCTATTGTCTTAGCTGTGTTGTTGTTGTTGTTGGTCTATTGTTGAATTTATTTGGTCGCTAAAATTGCAGCATTATTCAACGTCTGAGATTACCAGAGACATCAGTTTCGCCATTGGGAAGTTAAGTCCTATGATTGTTGTAAATGTTGTCGTATGGAGGAGGCAAGCTTTTTGTCAATAAGCAGATCTCACCCAATTGCAATGCCTTCTTACAAAATTGTGCCCACAGAGCTGGTGATACTTGATTCTAGATTTGTGGGTGTCTCTTTTTCTTGACCATTTCTATCCTCAATTTGCTTGTGATATGGGGCAGGTAAAAGTGATGAGTTTATTTGGAGCAGTATGGGGAATTGGACCATCAACAGCACAGAAATTGTATGACAAGGGACATCGTTCATTGGAGGATTTAAAGACGGATACCTCCCTCACACCTGCTCAAAGAGTTGGGCTTGAATTCCATGAGGACATTATAAAAAGAATTCCGAGGCATGAGGTATAAAATGTGATTGGATTGAACTCATTTTTTGTTTGCAAGACTTTTCTCTTATGATATAAGAGAATTCTGAGGCCCAAGAAGTTTACTACAGAAAGGTGTTCATTGCAGAGGAATTAGTTTCTTTAAAAAGTAAAAGTTTCTCATGTATTATTCCTCATTTAGTATGTCTCATTTAGTTAAACATTAGTTAATTATGCTTGATTAAGAAAATACTAAAAAAGAAAGTATTTCAGATAATCTGATACCCTTTCAGGTTAGCTTTTGCATTATGTGATTTTGCGCTACTATTCATGATGCATTATTTGGTGTAATTCAATCTCTAAATTGACTAGTCTCGGGATTGGATTTTTAGGTGAAAGAAATGGAAGCGATTGTGCAAAAAGCAGCTGCCGAGCTTCGTCCCAATGTAAGAAGAGTGAACAACACCACACCCCATTTTATAATCTTTCTTATTGTGAAAGAATTTAAAGTAATTCTAGGCCTCAAAAGTCTCAATTTGTTTGCAACCATGGAAATTAACCTTCATATATTCATTACAAAAAACCAACACTTTCTTGGATATGCAAGAAACTCTCAAAAACTTTATCTCGACTGTGTTTCTGTATACAGATATCAGTAGTTTGTGGGGGCTCATATCGACGTGGAAAAGCGACTGTAGGAGATCTGGATATTGTTATCACGCATCCAGATGGCCATAGGCACACAAAACTCTCTCTCTTTAAACCCATTCTTTCCCAAATAGAAAATTTCTCTAATTTGTTTGTTTTATTTGCCAATTCTCCAGCATTTTTTTGTTACATTTTCAACTGCTTTTCAATTAGAAATGCCTTGTGTCAAAGTTTTTGTTATGAAAAAAGGAATGGGTAATTTTGTGATTTAAAAATAAATAATAAATAAAATTCTGGTTCGGTTTTCTAGCGAAGCTCAAATCAAAAGGTGGGATTTTTTTTGGGTTTGTGTTGCAGTCATATAGGACTTATGAATGAGCTTTTGGCAAAGCTGAAGAATGAAGGATTTCTTGCGGAAGACTTAATGCACGGTCATCAACATAGCACTGAGGTAATTCTTGTACCAATTGTGAAATGAGACATGAATTTCGATATAAAAGCGTAGCAAATTGTAAAGCACTTCTGTTTGAAAGGGGACTTTGTTATGATCTCCAAGGAGAGCACCGAAGCATCTTCTCTGCAAATTTCATTATAAATTGGAAGCAATTGATTATTGATAATTAATTAATGAGTTTTTGCAACAGGGAACAGATTCAGGAGTGGACACATATTTTGGGCTTTGCAAATATCCTGGACGTGAACAACGGCACCGTATCGATTTTAAGATATATCCATGGGAGATGTATCCATTTGGACTCCTTGCTTGGACAGGGAATGATGTTTTGAACCGAAGGTCAGTGGTAAATGCAACAAGTGTTTTCTAGTTTGAAGTTTGACAAATCTGCTGCTACTTTCTAGCTTATGCATGTGGCATTTTAGTGGAGGATTTTTATTGCTCTTATGAAATAGTATATCATACTTTTCTTGTCAACTCTTTTATATTAATTTTCCTCAAAATTGTGCTGCATCAATTGACAGAGAATAAGAATCAAGCTTTTAAATTAAAAAAAAAAAAACCCCATTTATGGGTATATAATTAATGACCAGGTTGAGGATAGTGGCGGAAGCAAAGGGATACAAACTAGATGATCATGGACTCTATCCAGTTGTTCGGGATGAACATGGGAACAGGGTAAGCACAAAACATTTCCCTTTTTGTTTCTTCTCTTTTTTGGGTATTGGATCTAATGCTTCATTTGCAACAGATTGCTTCTATATTTAAGTCAGAAAAAGGTTTGTGAATTTAATTCAATTTTTTTTTGTTGGTAAATATTTTTCTGTTTTTTTCATTTCAGGTAAAGTCAGGTGCAAGTGTGCCATGCAAAAGTGAGCGGGAAATTTTTGACACACTTGGGTTTCCATGGCTTGAACCGCATGAGAGGAACTTGTGATGATGATGTTCATGTTCATATTTGTAGGTGGGTATTTCTTGGTCTTTTGCTCTCTCTGTCTCTCTCCTTCTGCAGTAGTCTTTTCTTGTCCTTTTTTTGTCTTGTTTAGGGTTTATGGTTTAGGTTTCCTTGTGTTGTCTAGGGGTGTATGGTTGAAGGGTTGAGGGTTTTAGGGTTTAGGTTTCCTTGTGTTGTCTAGGGGTGTATGGTTGAAGGGTTGAGGGTTTTAGGGTTTAGTTTTTCTTGTGTTGTTTAGGGGTTTATGGTTGAAGGCTTGAGGGTTTTAGGGTTTAGGTTTTCTTGTGCTGTTTTAGGGGTGTATGGTTAAAAGGGTTGAGGGTTTTAGGGTTTAGGTTTTTTCTTCTGTTGTATTGGCTCTGCCTCTTAAGGGGAAAGACTACGGAATGAGGTAGTTTTTCATTTGCTCTCACATTTTGAGGAATGTTCATCGGGTGTTGTTATTGTGAGTTGTGAGTTCATTTTTTTGAGAACTTTATGGACTAAATTTTCCTTTCTTGACTATTGCCGGTGTCAACTTTTCATAAGGGGCACTTAGCCATTAAGCAGCACCTTGTTTCTTTCTAGTTTGGTTTTGTTTTGTTTTCTCTAATAACCTAATTATTATGCAGGCTCTGTGAAGGGTTGTACCAACCACCGAAGTAGTACCATGGCAATGGCAGTTCAAAATAATGTATTTGTTTATTACATTGGAAATTTGAGGTAAATTTTGTAAACATATAAGAAAAAAAAAAGAAAAGTCCCCCCAAATTTTTTTTGAAAATATTTATAAAGTAAACTTGAAGGTCTTTGAAAATAGGCATAAGTTAGAGATATTTTCCATTTAAAAATAATTTAAAATATCAATGATTTGTCCAAATTAATATACCTATAAAGAAACAACAACCTATATATTAACAACATTAATTCCCATTTATAATTAGGTTGCAAAATCATTCCCTTAAGTGTAGTCTATTATTTAAACAAGGAAATTAAATTTGTTGCTCTTTCTATAGGTGATTTAGAAAGAACATTACATGAATATCAACAACAATGCTTACCATGTGGATGAAAATTCATTCATGGATGAAATTAACCACAAATATGCCATTCTCTATAGATGGATGAAATGTGAGTGCACCAATCATATTTCTTTTGATAAAATTTTGGATATACAAATTAATTGTACATTGCATGAATAAAGTTATGTTTATGAACAAAGTCTACTACACATAGATTTGACCATTATGGAAACTTGATGAAAGATGAAATTGTGTTCATGAATCAAATCAAGCAAAATGGATGAAATAAATTTTATGTACATGAATTTTGACAACTTGGATCAAATTCAACTTCCAAATTGAATTGACCACAATGGTAGCACACGAAAGTTATTAATGAGATCAATGGAGCCTATCACATGGATAATGTTCATGGCATTTGTTACATGGATGACAAATAGTTTCATGAATGAAAACCACATTAATTGAACAAGTTGACAAATGGATGAAGAAAAATATTACCACATTGATGAAATTGACGAAATGAGGAAATTTGACAACATGGATGAAAATGAGTGCTTTCCATAGATGGATGTATGTTGATGTGTTTTCCATTTTGGATATTTACCTTTCTCCTTCGAGGGCTACAAATCTCATTCCTTCCCTACCAAGTAGGTCTACATACTTAGGCTTTTCCCCTCCACGAACCTATATCCTTCCCTCCAAATTAACCTTCAAAAGTAATTAGCATTTTTTTTGCATGCATTATATCATACATTTTATATACCATACTGCATTGGCAGCTTCAACTCTAATTAAAATATTTGTAAAAATGTTAAAATTTTCAAAAAAAAAGAAAAAAAAAACTTGTTTCCAAGAATTAAAAAAAGGAAAGTAAAGAATTTATTGGAATATATATTTTAAAAATATGGAATCTTCAAATTTAATTATTTTTTTGACAATCTCTTAAATCCAATTGTACTATACAATCTTCAAAATAAACCCATTTCAATCTTATTAGTGTAGCCTGAGCTGCTGGCCCAAGGTGTGAACACAATCTTGAATTTTCACATTTTCAGGATTGAAAATTTCTGAATTTGGCAAGGTGAACACATTGAGGGCTCAACTGATTTTTCCTTCCAAACCCATTGAGTTTTGCAATTTGTTTGAATTTCCAGCAACAAAATCCATTCAAAAATCAATATCTTCCACACCTTAGCTCTGAAAATTGTGAAACAAACTCTATTAAATCTGACTCACAGAGAGCTTTCCAACAACACCAAGAATGCCCCCCAAAATTCCATAAGGTTTTCAGTTTCAAATTCATGTAGTTTTCATTGAGGAAATGGTTCAATAATCAATTAATAGCTTCCACACCGTAGCTTCAAAGAGTTGCAAACCACCACGTCACTACACCCCTACTCATCAAGAGCTTTCCAAAGATAGCAAGCAAACAATGTGAAGATTTGTGGTTTGGGTTGGACCCTACTCATCAAGAGCTTTCCAAAGATAGCAAGCAAACAATGTGAAGATTTGTGGTTTGGGTTGGACCCCGCTCATCAAGAGCTTTCCAAAGATAGCAAGCAAACAATGTGAAGATTTGTGGTTTGGGTTCCGAAGATATCAAGAGTGCAACATGAAGATCCGTGGTTTGGCCAACATGAAGATCCATGGTTTGGGAGATTTCAACATGGAAACAAAACAAAACAAACTACCTTGCTTCATAGATAGATGTTCATGCTCTTGGTATTGTTGGAAAATTCTTGACAAAGTATGAGTGCATCGAGTTTGTTTCATAATGTTTTGACCTATGATGGAGATTCAGCTATTGAATATTGATTAAAAATTTCCTAAAACTTTCATTTAAAATTTAAATCAAAACTAAAATTTATAGAGGAATTTGGATATGCTCTTGAGCGTTGTTAGAAAACCCTCAGCGAGTAAAATATTTAATGAAGGTGATTTAGAAATTTTTAGACTTGAAGTGTGCGAGAGATTGAATTTTGAGTTTTTTTTTTTTTGGTCATTAAAAATTGAATTAATTTACAAAAAATGACTTTGGAAGGAAAAATTAGTTGAGTAACTCAACCAGTTCACACTTGGGCCAACACCACATGTCACACTAGTTCTTTTTCACTAGAGTATTTTCATAGGTGGGACAAGCACCCATTTCTGCTCCTTTCACTTTTGGTAAGGCAACATATTTTCGTCAGTTTGAAAACATGCTAGAATTTATAAAAAATTCAAAAGCCACTCAAAATTGGACTTAGCAAGCCAAAGATTCAAATTCCAAAAACCCATATTAGAATTTTAATTTAAATTCCAAAAAAGGCAATTTTTTTTTAATAATTCCAAATTCTACACTCAAAAAAAGTAATTTCGAAATCATGCATGCAACCTGCCCTCCTACTACTGCTACAAAAGCATGATTATTAAAGATACAAAATTAAAAGGTAGATATTTTATTTCACTCAATATTATGCCAATGTATTCTAGAATTGCTAATTTTAAACCTCAAAAAAGTACACAACACATTTCAATATTTTTTAGAAAAACACACAAAACATGCCAATGTATTCTAGAATTGCTAATTTTAAACCTCAAAAAAGTATACAACACATTTCAATATTTTTTTAGAAAAACACACAAAACACAAAACATTTCCTTACAAGAAAAACCATTTCAAGGTTACACATACATAATACTTCCATGTCCTCAAAAGTTTGGACTGTACATTAAGACTGTAAATCAATCTCTATAGACCATACATGTATGTTAAACCCTCAAAACCCTCAACCTCAAAAACCCTAAACACATTCCTACTGCACATGCACACATTCATTCCTTTTACTGCTGTGCATGTAAAACCTCAAAATCTCCTAGCCTTCCTCAAAATCTGCACCCAAAGAAGTGGTTACTTACAAGAGAGCAAACTGTAAACCTCAAAACCTCCAAAAAATTCCCAAGAGCATGTAACAACAACAAAAAACAACAACACCCACATGAGAAAGTTTTCAATACTAGTTGCAAATGCATTGATTTTGTGGCCAGAGCTCTGCAATATTTTCTAACAACTAGTTCTGCATGAGTGTTGTTCTACTAGCTGCTGCAGCTAGAGCTTCTTCGTGTTGTTTGTAGTTGTTTTTGTTGTTGTTGCAAATTTTATGAGGTTAGTTTTTGGTGAACTTGGATTCATCCAGCTTGATCCCTTTCTCAGCAGCAGCTTCTCCTCCCGACATGTCGGTGGTGGCTAGACCTCCTTTCTTCCCCATTTCCTGGTATCCTTCAGTTCCCAACTGCCCAGCTCGTGCTTGGCCTCCTCGACTGCGACCTGCACCAAAATGCAGCATTACCCACATGCATACTTCATACATTACGATGTGCGAGATTTCCAGATCCATATTGTGCATACTTCACAAACGACAATGTGCAAGATTTCCAGATCCATATGCATACTTCATAAACTACGATGTGCAAGATTTCCAGATCCATACGCATACTTCACAAGTTTTTATACAAAAGAAAATTTCACACGACTGTCAAGAAACCCAAAAAAAAAAAAGTTTCGGCATCATCTTGTTGTTTTTGTTGTTGCACATTTTCATGTGCAGGTAATCGTCATACCCTCAGCGAGATGCTCCTGGGCTTCAAGACTTTTGCCTCCTGTACCTCCCTCTACGACCGTCTCGCCCGAACGAGCTCTAGCATCGAGCTCCTTCCGATCTGCAGCCGACGACATTTGGGCGCTCTGAAATATATAATTCGTGTGTGATCTGCAAGCGGTGCTTTGATCGATTCTCACAGCTTCTTCGTTACAGCTGCCTGTTACAAGCTTCGATACAACAATCTTTCTATATAAATCTTTCGCTTGAAAATAAATTCTATCGATCACTGTTGAACTTCACACACACATATATATACACTTTACATCCATCGATCGATCGATCGATCGACAGCGAGATAGTTGGGCTTCACTAGAGGCGACTGACTGACTTCAATCAGCTGTGCTGGAGCAGTGGTGTCATGTTGAGCACCAGGCAGTTGGCAGTAGATAGATTCAGCAGCGATGCAGATGCAGACGCACAGCTACAAATGTTGGATCAGATCTTGTGCATGCATGCTGCAGGTACAAAACAGAAGACGATTTGTTGTCTGATCTGTTGCTCCACCACAGCTTTTCACACAAACTGCAGATTTGCAGCAGTGGAGTCTCCAGTCTAGAGTTTAGCTGCAGTGCAGATGCAGGATCACTGATGATCCGCCCACCCACCCACTCACTGACTGCCTGTTTCCACACACAGTGATCACAGTGAGCTGCAGCAGCTTACTGCTGCTGCTTCCCCCATGAACTGTATCAGACTCATCTCTCTCATCAACAAACAAACAAGCTGAAATCAACAAGAACAATAACTAAATAAGTAAACAAGGGGTGTGTCACAATGTGACCTTGTCATCATTATTACAAAATGTGGGTGCAGTTCACTAATTCTTGTTCATTATACAAAACTAGTGTGAACCCTGTGCATAATGCACAGGTGTGTTATTTCAACAATGTTTGGTTGATGTTTTTGTTTCAACAATGTTTGGTTGATGTTTTTGGTTTTTTAAAAAAACTTTTTTTTTCAAACAACTGTCCGTGACCACTATCCGTCCAGAATCACTGTCACAGTCAGACCAAATGAATTAATATATATGATGTGACTTTATCATCATCATTACAAAATGTGGGTGTAATTCATTAATTCATATTCATTAGATCAATGAATTCACTCAAAATTCACCTAAATCATTTAGTGTACAAGGACACCTTTTGTTATAATGTATTTGCATTAAAAGATATATCTTAAAACAAAACAAAACAAAATTATAAAAATTCAAAACTTTCACCATGCAAAAATATAATCTTCAAAATAATCCTTTAAAAAAAACCAAAATCCTTCAAGATATCATAACTCTATAACTATTCACAAGTTTCAACACAAGCCAAAATATCATCTTTCAAAAACTCTCATATAAAAAATAGACCTATTATTATTATTATTACCTGGGGGGGCCAAAATCCCTTAAGCTGCTCTACAATGAGTCTAAACACAATGTCTTTGCATTGGTAGGCATGACCAATGAAATCATAGAACAAAGTTATTGTCATTTTCAATAGCTAAATTTTTTTATTGTTAATTGTGCTAGATTCAGTAGTGTTTCTATTTCCAATTTTCTCATGTTGTGTACCCAAAGTGGTGATTTACCCACAAGAGGATTTTAGCCACATAGGTATCTATGTGGTTACAAGACAAATAAAGAAGTGAAAAATTAAATTCGAGGGATCTTATTACATGTTGGTGAACAATCATTAGAACCTATTTGCTAAATATGCCGATTTCAAAAGAAGAAAGTTCCTAAAAATCTGCCCAAATTGTCCAAAATTCTTGGCAATTTCATAACTTTCTTCCCTCCAAATGTGTGATGAATTTTTTTGAAATTTTTTTTTTTCCCAAAAAGTTCCCTTGACCATGTTGCTTTTGGGACTTTTTTTTAATAGCAAAATAGGGGAATTTTCGCCACAATTTTTTAAAATAAAAATCACTGGCTGCAATCGTTTTTCTAAATTAAAGTCTGTCTTGGCCAATAAGATTAATACTAATTCAAGAGCAATTGAACAACAGGTTGTAATATGAGTCCACTCTCCCCCCCCCCCCTAAATATTTATGAAGCACATGAAATAAAAAAGGTGGGGGAGGGGGAGTTGGGTTTTGTATGCTATGAAATAACAGGATTTTTAAAAATATTTTATTAAAATTGAGAACATTTAAAATATATTCTAGATATGTTCTTATAATCCATTTCTTGGAACCCTATTTATTTTGAAGTGAGTTATAAAATTTATCCTTTTTCATTGAATTGCACCCTATCTATCTGATCTGAAATTTTAAAAAGAATACTTTGGATTGGGATTTTCTAGCGGGTTGGTTGGTGTCCCATCCCACGAAGTCCTTGGAATGTCATTTTGAAACATGAAGTTAACAATTTTGATTAGACTCAAGTGTTTCTTATGATGTTCCTCATAGGTTAAATTATTCGTGAATATTATTTGCCCAAAGCTAGAATACTCTTTTAAGTTGCATGCCCAATTGCCAAGGCAAAATGGCAAGCATGGGAATTTAAAACGATCATGAGTGTGTTTACACTATTGGAAACCATTCATTGTGTTGGTATAATTAAAAGATTCTCATCACAAAATTTTAAAATTTAGAAACTTGATATGTTGTCACTAATTTATAACATTACTAACAATAATTTTCCACAATCAGACAAATTGTAGGTTCAAATTTCTTTTTAAGCTAAACAACAATACCTAGGTAGACAAACTTTTTTTCAAAAGTTCTGAATAGGAGGCTCATGACATGAAAAAATGTCAAGATAAGGAAACCAAACACACCAACCTTCACCCAATAATGGGTTTGTTTGAAGAGCAAACTTGGGAGATTTTGGCCTAACGTTGAGCTAAAAAGCCCAACAACTTAACCCTCAAATATGTTTGTGTGAACACCAAACTTTTGAACCCTAAACCAATGTGGGCTAAAGTTGAAGTACAAAGCACAATGCCACAACCCTAACCCTAAAACGTGTTTGTGTGACATCAAACTTTAAATCACTAAAACATTTAAATTGCCTAAGGTTGAAATAAGAAGTTCACATGACACCAATCCTAACCCTACTATGTTTTTGTTTGCACACCAAACGATGTAACCTTATAACATTATGGCTAAGGATCATATAAAAACCCCAACACACCAACCCAAACCTTAAAATGTGTTCATTTGAACACCACACTTTGTAGCCCTAAACCATTGTGGCCTACACATGACATAAGAAACCCAACACACCAACCCCAAACTTAAAACATGTTTGTGTGAACCAAGAAACTTTGGAGCTATCCAATTGTGGCCTAATGTTAAAATATGAAATCAAACATACAAACCCTAAACTTAACACACATTATTTATGTAACACCAAAATACTTTGGATGCCTAACCCATCATGGCTTAAGGTTAAAATATAAGAAACCCAACACATCAACCCTAAACTTAAAACACACGTTCGTGTGAATACCAAAGGCTTTGGAGCCCTATAACCCATTGTGGTGTGAGACCAGCATTTAGTACCAAAATTTAATGAAATTGTGACCATTAAACAGGCACCTAAAATACAAATTCAGTTGCCCCACAAAAGGAGAAAAAAAGAACCCTATCCTACTAACTAACTGCAAAGCTTCCCAGCCATGGGACAAATAAACAAACAAACACACAAAATCTTACAACAACCCAATGTCACAACTGCATTGAAACACTGCACTCCAGACCACCCATCGACAAATTCCCAACAACAACAAAAATAGATATTACTATGCACTAGGTTGGAAATGGGTCATCTGGACAATGATCTTGAATGAATATGTTGTGCATTGAAATGCAGGATAAGAATTCTGTTTCTTCTTATATGAAATTGTTTCTAAATTTCCTTCAAAGAAACAAGATTAGATGTACTCAATTTCTAGTTCAGAGAGTTGATGCAAAATTGAACATTGTGACAACTGAGGCTTCTGCTACGCACTTCTTGTGAATCTCTTCCTCTTGGGAGTTTCTGGAGTAAGTTTACTTGAGTTGAAATGGGTATCCCTTGATCGGGCAATTCTAGAGAGCCTGAGGAAGGTGACATTGGGAAGAATGAACTGGATCTTGGGATCGAAGACAGCATCAGGCGATGTGAGATGCTCCTGGCAATGGTTCCCCAAGCCATGGAAATCTACATGTCAGATGGTAGTGTGTTTCTCTTTCCCAGGAAAAAAACAAAAGCAAAAGCAAAACAAAAACCGGTTGTGTACTCAGAATCAATCTGCAATCAAACCCTTTTCTTCCTGGTTCTGTTGCAGTATGGCACTTCTCAGCCTCAAATGTCTTTGCACAGTAACAGTGTACTCCATCAGAGAGCTCAGCCCATGCACATGAATTTCCAATGTGCTTTGTGTTTTGCTGTGAAAAAACATGGAGAAAGAAAAAGCTCAATGTTTTGTTGATTGTGCCACTAGACTTTCAATGTGATGAGAGAGCTCAGGAAACAGGGTTTTCTCCGCACATAGAAACAGAGAATTCAAAACTCTAGTTCTGTTGTTGTGGTTTTTTCTTGTTTGTTGTCGGTGGATTTTCATGGGTCAAGTAAGGCGGGGAGCAAACAGGAAGACAAAGTAGCTGGATGAAAAAAAACTGCAGCTCTCACATACCTTGAACTATGTAAAGATGCAAAGATGAGAGGAGGATCAAGAGGAGAGTGGGACAGTAACATGGGATTGCTCAGCAGCAGCAGTTACACTATTGAGGACGACAGCAAGACCACCAATGACAATCAAGATGGCAAGTCCTTAACTTCGTGGCTAAGAAAGAAGAGACTTTTGAAGACTTTTTTTTTCTTTTCTTGGTGTTGGTAGAATTCTGTCAGGTTGTGTCCCATGCTTGAGGAAGATCTCCTCCTGGAAGCAATTTTTTAAATTTATTGCTGAGCAAGTAAGGTGTGGCATTGGAAGGTTACCGAAAGACCAGACTCCTCCAACAGCTACACGAGACTTTCACAAGAGGAGGATTCTGAGAATGTGGCTGCAAAGAGAGAGTTCAATGTGCAAAAGTCGCATGACCACACCTCGAGTCCTGTGACATTTAGTTCCATGGCCAGAAGCAGCTCCAAGAGAGACAAGAAGAGCATGCATAAGGCAAAGAAGAAGAAGAAGAAGAAGAAGAAGAAGAAGGAGAAGAATATTCAGCAACAAAACAGTGAATCCACCTGTGTTTCAGAAGCTCAATGGACTGTGGAAATCTCGCCAGCCAACATCAAGCCCTTAACCACTGTGCCCATCTCTGGGAGCTCTGAAAACAACAACCAAAACTCCCAGGAAACCATTCATGAGGTGGGTTTCTGGAAAAAAATTCACACAATAATGTATGACAAAGATCCAAGTTGTCTTCTGAGTTGGCAAAGCAGTTGTGAGTCTTGGTGTGCAGGTCAATGGTAGCACTGAGACTAGGATGAGCAACAAAGGCAGCAGCGATAAAGCAACAAGGCAGGGAGCCATCACCAAACAAGGATGAGAAGCATACACAAACCAGTAGTCTTATGTTTGCTGACAGCCCATCAAAGTCTTCTTCACCTGAGAAAACTCAGCTTGATGATGTCTCCTCAGTTTCACCATCTCTGCAAGGAACAATACTCTGACAGACCATCTCTCCTTCATATCCTACACCAAGTCTAGTTATTCATTTATTCACAGAACTTTTGTGATCAGCACCACACTGTCTTGAAGCCATGGAAACCCAACATGAGAATCTAAATGGTTGGTGCTTTGGGAGTCCAGGAAGCAATGCCTCTCTCAAAGATGCAAGTCCAGTCTGCAGTGGGCACTGCAAGCATGAAGATCAACATGGCAAACTTGGTGACCAGATGATACACTTACCCAATGTTGCATTTCAAAGGCGTAGATAGATCTATCCCCTTCAATATCTCATGTGCAACAACAATGACAGGAAAGTGTGATACGTCTGTCAAGACCCAGAACTGCAATGTATGCACACTATGCCCAAGTCAAAGCTTTGGATGAAGAGGAGGAATTGTCAGAATGCTCTTTCAAGGTTCCTTCCCTCCCTAACACCCTCCGAGTGAGCAAGCTGCATTGGTGTCCCTGCTCCCTCTTTCTTTTATATTAAGGAATTATTTTGCTAATCTTGTAATCCAAATCTTGATTGTGAGGTTTGATTTGAGGGATGAAGATAGCCTTCCTTGATATTTTACCATGTCTTGGATCATGTTTTTGCCATTTTCTTCAGCCAAGATTGGGAAGCAGATGAGGGTCTGGGTCCAGAGTTCGATAGCTGATTGTCTCAATAACCTCCAACAGCAGCACATTGAGTTCCGTACTCAAGTAATTCTCTTCATGCTTTTTTGCTTCAGCCCTCTTGCAAAAGCTGTTTGTTGCAGCATTCAATGATAGCATCATTCAGGTCTAAGATATTTGCTACACATGTATAAGAAGACTAGAGAGGAGGTGTAACTGAAGATATGCTACCTGTGGGCCTGAAGAAGTGCAGCAGGGCCTAGATACTTCTCCCAGTTCCACCGATAACTTGGACAAGAAGTAGTACGACAAACACACAAAATACACTCATACATGCCATCAAGGTTCTTGCAGTCACTTTTGGTCTGCAAATGCTTTTTCCCACCAGGGGCTGGTTTCTTGGTCTTCAACCAGGGCTCAATACTCTTGTATTGGCTACAAAACTGTGTCATATCCACCACCAGATCCTTGATGACATACATGTGAGGCAAATGTGTGATCTTTGTCTCCGACTTAGGATCTGTGTTGATGTTTGTCAAGCAGGCTAAGCCATTGCTTCCTTCAATATTCATAGCACATGAGTGCATCTAACACCATTGGCCCACACTCAGCAGAGTTAACAGTGTAGGTCTTGAGCTGTGGCTTCTCAGTCCTGTCAGGGTCCCATCTGTAGATTGCAAAATTCTTCAGGTTTGGTGCTTTAGAACTCGTGGTGCCAGGTGCTGGATCAGCTTGAGCGGGTGTT
>Ga0116227_10004744_pt1 | contig 29342 bp, 18 predicted proteins | sample S1TSphgellanicum_FD_89693 | JGI IMG/M metagenome (GOLD analysis project Ga0116227, IMG submission 89693) | Host-associated microbial communities from peat moss isolated from Minnesota, USA - S1T2_Fb - Sphagnum magellanicum MG | ecosystem: Host-associated > Plants > Peat moss > Unclassified... | reverse complement strand
TTTTTTTTGTTTCCTTTGCAAGTTTGTGTTTCTACAAGTGTATGTTTTGCCAAGTGTGTGTTTTTGCAACTTTTAGGTTTGCCAAATGCTATTTCATTTGTTTATTATCAAATTCATTTTGGTAATTTTAAATTTATTTTTACACAACAATTGTTATTTAGTGAAGGAAGCTAGATTAATTGATGTAGTGGATGATTTGGATTTCGAAATTAGAGATGTTGCATTTGAGGCAAATGTGTTCAATAAGTATGGCACTTTTGATTGAATTACGAATAGTAACATGGAAGATCCAGGCTATACATATTTACATTGTGATTTGTTGGAAAAGTACTTTGACCATAATCACTTTAAGGGTGAAATCATCTTGTATATATATGCACGAACAACATTTGTAAAAAGGCATGTTTGTGAGGGTGGAATTTTTTTGCATTGAGTCAAAGTTCAAAAAAGGTTTTGAAAAAGGTGACATGCATGTTGTCATCACAATTGAGTTGACAATCATTGTGTCATTAATTTTAGCATTCCAACTTGAGTTAATTCCCATGTTTTTTCACATGGATTCCATTAGAAAATTCAGAAGTTCTATTCATAGTTGGAAATTTGCTACCATTGCTATCACCATCATTGGTGGAAGGGGAGTAAGGGATAACAAAGGTGAAAATCAATTGTTGATTGTAAATGGGAAAGGTGTATTTGACCAAAATGTTTTTGTTCTTGGTAACAATTTTATATTAAAATGTGAACAACTTTTTGTGACATACAATGGAAGCCAATACATAGTGATTTTAATCAAAAATGTGACAACAACAACAAAAGGAGATTGATATTTGAAGGGACAACATTACATAATTTTAACAAAGGTTGTTGATGAAGCTACTTGAACTTGCTTTTTGTAGTTACACAACAAATTATCCAATGTTCAATTTGCATTCAAAGAGGTAAATTTCTTTCCTTTCCTTTACATCATTTAATTTTTATTCAAATTTACACATAAAACATCAAACAAAACCTAATGTTCATCTCATGATCAACTATATTGGAAAAGATAATGAAAAATACAAAAATAATGTAATGAAAACCAAAATTTCAAAATGTTTTTTTTGAGCGTAAAAAAAAATTGAATGTTCACTTAATTTTATTAAGTGGTCCATTAGGTGGTCCTTGGCAATTTGTGATAGAAACCACCTAGTGGCCACCATGTGTTTCTTGGTAGTCCCCCTTGTAATCCAAGATCGAGACCACTTGGTGGCCACCAGTTGGTCTTTAAGAAAAAAAACAAAAAAACCACCTCATGGCCACTAGGTGGTCCCTCATAGTCCAGGGTTGAAATCAACCAGTGGCCACTAGGTGGTCCCTCATAGTCTAGGGTTGAAATCACCCAATGGCCACTATGTGGTCTATAGGCTAAACAAATAATGACATGGCGGCCACCAAATGATCCTTTGAAGTTTAGCATCAAAATGATTTGGTGGCCACTTGGTTTCCAAGCGAAAAAAAAATGACATGGTGGCCACAAGGTCGTCCCTTGCAATTGAACATCAAAACAACATCGTGGCCATCAAGTTTCCAAATGAAAAAAACATTTGGTGGCCACCAAGTTGTCCTTCATAATTGAGTGTTGAAACAACTTGATGACCACTAGGTCTCTAAATGAAAAGAAAGATTCGGTGGCCACTAGGGGTCGTCCTTTGTAGTCTAATGTCAAAACAATTCGGTGGCCCCCAAGTCTCCAAGTGAAAGGAAAAAAAAAAGACTTGGCGGCCATTGGGTCGTCCCTCATAGTCCAACATTGAATGACCTAGTGGCCCTTCATAATTTAATGTTGAAAAAGAAAAAGGAAAATGGACCTAGTGGCCACCAGGTCTCCAAGCGAAAAAAAAAAAAAAAAAAACGTGGTGGCCAGCAAATCATCCATCATATTCCAACGTTGAGCAATTTAATTTTTTCCTCCTTGAGGAGGGGAGAACCAGGTGGCCGCATAATTCTCTCTATTAGAGTGGCCTATAAAAAATAATACTACATTGAGATGACTTTTTTTTAAATAAAAATTTTCTAATGAACAAAAATCCATGTTCCATTGCATACTAGACATAGAGTACAATGTTGCTATTAAAAGTGAAAATTTTGTCTTTGTATAGTTCAATGGAATTCCTTTTTGGATAAAAAATTTGAGATAAAATGTTTTAAATGCGTTTGTTCAAAGAAGAACATATTGTAATTTCGCACCCATAGATTTTCAAATCACTCAAAATGAATAAGAAACGAAGAAGATATATGGTTTGAAAGAAAGGGTTATAATGTTTTTTTTGTGCTTGAATGACCTTTTCTTCTTGATATTTCTTTTGTTGTTATTGATTTTTTTTCTTTATCTTTTTTAGGTATTAATTTTTAAATTATAATATTTCCATAACATTTTTTATTATGTCCTTCTTATGCATTTCATTCTTTTTGTTTACATATTATGTGTGTGTGTGTGTGCATGATTTTATTTCTTTCTTGATTGATTTACCTTTTTTCACATTTTCCCTATGTTTATGTTCATCTTCATTTACCTTTTTGTTTGAGCATATTGTCCTTTTTTTGGGTGATCGAAGTTTTGTCCATAGTTAGCCCTATTGCACCTCCATTTAAAAAAAGTATGTGGAAATTGTCATGTTCTAGATATCACCAATTTTCCAACGAGTGGCATTTATTATAACATTTATCGTTCAAAATCAATGGTTCAAAAATTAGGCTTTCTTCATGATTCCATTACAACCAATGATAAACCTGTGTTATTAACTATTGAGGGCAAATGGCTTGAAGTAATTGTGCATATGACATAATCTAAAATTTTGGATTTGCCTCGTCCAAAACAAGTCCAACTTTTCATTTCAATTTGTATTCATGATATATTTCACTTGTTGACCACATTTGCCTTTGTTGGCTTTCAAGAAGACATCCAACAATTTATTGCACAAATGAAAATTAGTTTGAAGGGTGAAGGTTTGGTTGCTCCTTTGACATTATTTTTAATGATAATGTCCAACGTAGTGTGAAACACAAGCTTTGATTTTGATGAATCAAAATCAATTTATAAATAAAAACTTAAGGTTGATAATTTTTATGTGACCTTTCTATACTTACTTTTAGTATATGAATAATTTATATGTGTGGAAACTCCTTATATCAAAATTTTGGTCTAAATAACCCTTATTATATAATCATTTTCATTTTTTTTCTAGAGGAAAAGGAAAGTTTTCATACATTAATTTTCATCAAGTGCCAATTTTTTTTTTAATGTAACATTTTATCTATGAAATAATTTTTCAATGGAAGTAAATTTTTCAATGAATTTTTTTTTTCAATGGAAGCAATTTTTTCAATGGAGGTAGTTATTCAATGAAAACAATCTTTTTAATGCAAGCAATTTTTCAACAGAAAGAATTTTTCCAATGAAAGCATTTTTTCAATGTAAACAATTTTTTCAATGAAATAAATTTTTCAATGTAAGTAAAATTTTTTGAAGGAAATTAGTTTTTCAATGCAACTAATTTTTATGTATTGAAAGAAATTTAATGAAATTATTTTTTCAATGCAAATGATTTTCCAATATAAATATTTTTTCAATGTAAGCAAAATTTCCAATATAAAAAGTTTTTCAATGCAAGGAGTTTTCCACAAATAAAATAAAATAAATAATCTTGATGAGTCATTGATTTTATCTTTTTTGAATATGTTTATGTGGGAACCATGTTTTTGTTTATATAAATACCCATTAAATTGAAGTTTGTAAGAATAAAAACATTTTATTAAATCTTGTTGATTCACCATTGGAACATGTATTTCATTCATATGGCCTTCATCTAGTTTCAACATACAAATATGAAATAGGCAATTATTTTTTTGATTCTATATCTTATTTATTGGATAATCATTTATCATCTCTTGAATTGAGGCAAAATAACATGGCACATTTAAATCAATGTTTGTTTATTGAATATAAAAAAACATAACAATTTCGTATTTGAGAATTAAAGCCAAGTTTTTTGTTTGATTTGCATCATGGTATCACAAATGAACATCAATATGTGACAAAAATGACATTAAGTGCTAGTATGGGAGGTTTATGGGGAGATTTCATTGCAATATTTTAGATAATTGAATATTTACAAGGCCAATTTATATTTGGAATAAAATATTAAGACACATTATGTTTCAATGTGGCATGGATTTTCAATCTATCCCCTTTCATAACATACAATTTTCAACATTTTGAACCAATTCAATATGTTATTTAGGTTTTTGCTTATTTTCAAGTTAATGATTCCAAAGTTACCATAGATTTAGATGATTTTCCATCTTTTTTGGAATCAATGGTGTAACAACCTTTTGTTCAATTATCGCAACTAATTACATGTTTTTATGAGAATGAAAATTTTGATTATGCATTAATGGACATTTTGAAAAATAATTGGGATTCATGATTGGAGTATGTTGTTTCATTGTTCAACACTTCTTATAAAAATACAAATATTACTATATAAAAAAAAATTGTATTCAATACTTACCAAATTTTTTGAAAAATAACAAAAACGAGATTTTGTTTAATCCATTCACTTCAATTTCGCTTACCAATTTTTTTTTAAATCCCAAAATTCAAATGAAACACTCCCATTTGATTTTTGAGCTTAATGTAACACAAAAAATAAAAATAAAATATTTTGATCGGGCATTTAATAACAAAAATATTTAAAAATTATTGGAGTTTTGTTCAACTCTAATTTATTATGCAAAAACATTTAAATTCATCAACATGTTTCCAAATATTAAAATAACAATATCACAAATTATGAATCACATGAAATATATATATATATATATATAAACACAAGAATCTTTCATAAATGACAAAATTCAATCATCATATGTTTAGAAAAAATTTAAAAACCAATTCCCACACAACAATTTTTTGCAAAACATGTTGTTCAATAAAATAAAATAAAACATAATGTTAATAAAAAAATGCACATAATTCAATTTACATTGACATTTATAATTTTAAAAAATCCAAGATGTTCCCATAATTTCATGTTTTAATTGTGAAAGCTTATTTTTGAAAAACAATTTAAATGTTTTTCAAATAATTGTCAAAACAATTACTTTCAAATTCAAATAAAACTTAGTTCAACATCATACACATGTACAAGTTGTTTACATAATATTAGTGAAAATAAATTATTCTTATGTCAAATACCAAATAAAAGTTTTTATAAACAAAATTCTTACATTCATCCAAAAATTAACACAATCAAAAGAACATTTTATTTCACCATGTCTTACTTTTGTTCAAATTTATAAACTCCAAGGGTATGAGTAATATAAATCATGGTAGTGTTATTAATATTCCTGTAAATGTGGATCAAACTTAATCAATACTACCATGCTTATCACATGATGGTGCAACAATAGGTGTGTTTCTAAAATGACATCTGAAATACAAATCACCTTATATATCAAGAAATGTTCGTCCAAATATGATGATGGTCATTTTATGAGATTTAATTGAAACACCATTATACAAAAATTTGAATCTTACCGTTCATCATCAATGGGCAAGTTTGTTTGGCTTTGCATATGATTCAAAATTTCAAATTCCTACTATAATAATGCATCATCTAATAATTATGATTCTAACAATGACAAAATACACAATATGCCAACAAATTCAATGATACATAATATTTTAGATGCTTCAAAAATCACGGATTATAAAAACACTATATATTATATTGCCCCAAGTCAAAACTTTCACCCTTTAGATTTATGTAAAGATAAAGATTCAAAAGGATTAAATTTTCCAACATTGTTCTATGGACAACCTTGATAATTTTCTAAAGATTTATCATATGAACAAATAGCTTAATGAGAATTACTTCATAAATTTGGGGATTTTTCAACAAATATTTTAAACCTTTTTTTAAAGTTACTAAAGTTTTCATAAAAAAAGTCATAGGTTTTGGTTGATTGCAAATACATAAAGGAAAATTATGTGGTAGAACTTTAAAAGTTTATCAAATATGAAATGAACCAAATTTAAATAATATCTTCAAATCATATTTAAGTTATCGTGATTTGGAAGGTTTGCACAATTCGCCTAATTATTTTGAAAGGTTGTAGAAAAATTTATTTGTAATGATTCGACAACTTGGTCTTCCAATTTTTTTTGTCACTTTTACATCTATTAAAAGATTATGGGACCCTCTCAAAGATCTACACACATTACATGGTTCAAAATTAAATATCCTAAATAAAATTTCATTACCCATTGCTTTCTATGCATGAAACCAAAATTTTAGAACATTTTCAAATAAATGGAAATTATCCATTTTCACGATAATACTTCCAAACATAAGCAAACAAAATATTTCAATCTCTAAAAGATTTAAAATAAAATGATGATATATCATTTGCCGAATATCTAAATTTTTTAAACCTTGATGAAAGTACATATATATTAAGTTTGAGAAGTACATTAACAAAGTTGCACATTTTTTTAAAACAAACTCCTAAAAACATAAAAATTAATGCATTTAGTATACATGTTGCTCATTTGTAGCTTATAAATATAAATATTAAATTTATTTTGGACCCATGTGCAACTGTAACATATTGCACATCATATATGATAAAATAGATAAATTAATGACATCAAAACTACATCCTATCATTAAAAAAATGCATTGCAAATAATATAGATGTAAATACAATAATTCAAAAGTTATGTAATGCTTTTCTTAATGCCCAACAAATGGGTGTTTAACTTGTTGCTTACCTTGTGTTTTCTTCACCATTATATCATTCATTTTGAACATTTCAATTCATAAATTTTAATTTTTTTAAAAAACACGTTTTCATGTTAAAATCACAAGTTGCATCAAATGAATTAGAATTAAATTTAATTGATATAATGTGTTCATCAATTATAAACAAATATGTTAATTGTCTTAATGAATATGAATTGTTGTCATTAGTAGGGTTTAGTTTTTTTTATAACATCATTAAAAAATAAGATCTCAAAACATCACAAACCCAAAATCATTAGGTTTGTAAGTTATAATAAATATAAAAATATTTGAAATTGGTTGAAAGAAAAAAATATATATTATATTCACAATTTTAAAATTCATAAAACCCATAACTTGGAACTAATGTAACATGACATGATGCATATTGTCAACAACATGATGACATTTCTAAGATTAAATCTATTTTCAACTACCAAATGCCATATCCAAATATAAAAGAAATGATTGATTCAATAGATTCAAATTCAAAATCAAAACGATTCATTTTAACTAACATTTGAATTAACAATATAGACAATGAAATAAATGATCCATGTCCTACAATTTTTGTAACAAACACGATTAATATTGAACACTATGATTTATAATTTGACTTTATCATTTAATCATGTAATGGATCAAATAAAAAATCACAATTTTTAGAAAATGAAAATTTCACAAAATCATCATATTCCATGATGATGGAAGAATTTGAATATCATAGTTTATTTAGACAATTAAATGAAAAATAAAAATAAAAATTTGATGATGTTATGCATAAAAAATAATTATACCTTAACCGATATGTTTTTTTTTTATGGGGAGTGCTGGAATTCCTAAAACTTTTACATTGAAACTCATAATTCAAGAATTATTATGATTATATAATAAAGACATATCTTTTGACTTAACAAAAACCACGATTTCACTTATGGCATCAATAAGTAAAGTTACTTTCAATATTGATGATTTAACAATACATTCAACATTGAACATACATGTTTAATAATCCTTATTTAGTTTACCAAACTTATCATCAAATTCATTTAATAGGTTTACATGTCGATATGAATGATTACAACTTGTTGTGATAGATGAAATATCACTTGTTAGTGCTAGAATATTTAATTTTATAAATAATAGGTTAAGGTCCATTAAACACATTCAAAAAAATAATTTAGGTGGTGTTGATGTTATCATGATAGGTGATGTCTATCAAGCATCCCTTATGAAAGATAGTTGGATATTTCAAAATATTAAAAATAATGTTAATGCACTAGCACCAAATTTTTGGCAAACATATGTCCAATGTCATGAACTGAATAAAGTTATGCGATAATTTGATATGGCATTTATACAAACTTTGAACAAATTTCGTACTACAACAGAAAATACAAAGGATATTGAATCTATTAATTCAATTTGTAATCAATAATCACCCAACAATTTTATTATTTCGTATTTATTTTATACAAATAAACTTGTGCAAAAACACAATGAAAATGTGTTCATTAACACATTAAGTCCCACACTTATTTTCAAAGTAATGGGCATCAACCATTAATCATGCCCACCAATTTACAAACTCTCAAATGATTCAAGTAAAATTACAAGTTTTCATTTTATTATATATATATACGTGGTTGAAGTATGTGTTGGTAATTATGCAACATCTAATGGTCTTGTGAATGGAGTTGATGGCATTTTTAAAGTATCAACAATATATTGTGCAAAAACCATTATATGGATAATGTTTCAGAATTCTAAAATTGAAACATTAACAAAATAAAAACATAATCATTATTACGACAACAACATTGAATCAAAATGGACACCAATTGAACCTATCATCAATATATATATATATAAGAATTGGTAAATCCCAATAATTTATCATAATAAGGATTTAATTTCTAATTCAACTTGCAATAGTAAAAACGATTCATCATTCTTAAGGATTATCATTATCTATGAATTGGTTTTTGATCCCACTAACGTTAAAAAACATGGGTTAACATATATAACATTATCCCGCATTCAAACAAAAGAAAAATGATTTTTGTTAGCTCCTCTCCAACATGAAATTTTTTATGTGGATCCAAAAATACATGTAAAAATGAATAGATTGAAAACAATTGCAACTTGGACACCATTAATTCTTCAATTTAAAAACTTACATAATTTTCATGTAATTATACAAGCCTTGAATACAACTTCTTTAAACTAACATTATGAAGACATCAATCATGATCATAACTTTCAAATGTCTCATATCTTATGTCTTATAGAAATAAGAATACACCATGCATTAAAAAATGTGCACAAATTTATAAATTCTTTTAAGCATTCATATATTTCAATCCATGATGGTCATGGGTTAATGATGATGTATGACATACACATGCATTTAGATTCCTTCAATACAATATTTAATGATGGTTCAAAATATATAACAACTTTTAATACTAATACACAAAAAGTAATACATATTGTATGTGTATATAGAATTCATTCATGTTCAATTTCTACATTCATAAACATCTTCAAACTATAATTCAACAATCTCCTAAACATTGTCCAATGATCATATGAAAGATTTTAGGGTTGACGTTCCCAAAAAAAAAAAAAACTATTATATGTCATGGATAAATTCCAATTAAAATCACAATTTAGTGAAAACATCACAAAAGTTGGATTTCAATTAAACCATATATGGGCAAATGTCCCTGAAAATGAATGCAAATATGGTGTAATAGAAGCATATTGGTCAGATTTTCATAAACTAATTTATATTGCATTCAAATTACCAAACACACTTCTAGTGTATAACAAGAAACCATTAATGTTTCCATTTATTTTAAGTGTAGAATTTGTGAAAATATGCATGTAAATGTTGCATTTTCACCTAATTAATTACTCCCAAAATGTTGGCACCTTGTCGTTTGAATTTTCATTTTTACATTTTTTTTTCATGGACCATGTGCAAAAAGAAACCATAAATATTAATAACAAAAGAAAAAAGATTGATTTTTTTTTAATCCACACGTGCACCCATCAAACATCTTAACAAAACACCTTTCATGGAAAACCAAAACCCAAAATGTGACAAAAACAAATATAAAAATTGTCAAATTCTCAAACTTCAAAATGAAAATGAGGCTAAAAGTAAAAATATTTCCATGTAAATTATATCCATTTAATATTGATGTTTGTTTCAAACATTGGAATACCTCATGCACATTGCTAAAAATTGTCTACATTATCCAACTTTTTAAAACTTGAATTTTCTAAAACAATATAATTATTTACAACTTTATATTCATTTGTATGGTTAAAGAAAAGACAATGGAACTATGGGTTCAATTTCCAAATATGCACAATGAATTCTAAATTTACAAAATTAATCACACAATACTAAACAAAATGAAAGAAAAAAAATAGGAAACTTTCTAAGGAATCCTTTGCTAAAGCATTATGCTAAGGCCAAACCTTAATTTCGTTATAGGCTTAGGCGTCATGATCATTCATTTATTGGATTGAACAAGACCTAATCACTCTAATGCCAAAATATTAGAGTAAGACCTATGATCGCCACCCAAATTATAGCAAAACCCTCATTGCCATTGTCCAATAAAAGATTTGAATTTGCAAGGTATCATCAAAGATTGAAGCTAGGGGGCAATAAAAGAAAGAAAGAAAAATAAAAAATTCTCCAAATAAGAAGCCTAGAAAGGCAAATAGATAAGCCCACCAAAAAATAAATTAAAAGAAAAGGATTGAGAAGCAAACATTGCAAAACTTGTTTGAAAAAAAATAAAAAAGTTAGACGATATTGATCCACTAATTCCCTTGCCCACCACAAATTTGAGTTTGAAAGCAAGGGAGTTTACTAATTTTGGAGCACAACTATATATTGGAGGTGTTAAAAAAAAGATTGGTCCTAATTGTGACACCTAATGCAAATTTAATGCTCACATAACATTTTTAACCCCTTTTAGATCCATGTATGAGTAATTTCATCTCCTATTCGAGAGACTTTACAATTAACTATGATATCTTCCTGTCAAATTATTTTCTCTTGAATAATTGGTAGTCACACCTCTCACAACTATGATTACATTAGTTGTGGGTGTAATTAATAATTACATAACAATAATTCAAATCCAAGTACGCAAAAACGTCATGGAGAACATTCTTTGCAATGAAGGCTCAAGTGTCAACATCATGACAAAGAAGTTGAAGTTCATTTTGTTGCCACAAAATATACAAACTCCTGGGATGGCTAATCATAATATGAAATTGGTAAGGTTGATAAAAAATCTCAAAATCTACATTCATAGCATCTTTTATACAATAACCTTCATTATCATGCATCATAGCTTATTGGATGCAAGCTATTCAATGCTTTTGGGATGATGTTTGTTACAATATGCTAAAGTTTCACTTGATTTGGGAACAAATTTAATTATGACTGAAAATTATGGAACCCTTTGGACAATTGTTTTCAAAATCACACTACATTGGAAGACCTCCTTCCATCAGTAGCACCTCTTTCTAGAAAAAAAGAGGCAATTATGCAACTCCATTGTATCCAATTTGATTCTCTTTAGTACCAGCCTTTTTTTTTAATTTCCAAAATTTTTCCATAAAAAAAAAAGTAAAAATAAAAAATTGAGTGATTTTGGAGGAGTTTAATCTCCTGAAGTGAATAAAACATGAAAATCACCAAATTTGCATATTTGATTTTCAATGTGTAACCATAAATATAAAAGGCTGATCAGAAATTTGTACTTCATATCTGGTTTATAGCCAATTTTGGCTAAATCTTCATAGGGATGATCACAATTTTCCTATAGAGAATTGCCACTTAGGCTCCATGAAAAAAATTCCTGATGAAAATTGTGTGTTTGAGGTATCCTTTAGTTTCGTACAAAAGTGGTGGCTACTTTGTCTTTGCACACAACAATCACATTATTTTAGTTGAAGGGGATGTAGATGTCAACAAGGGAAATATCTTAAGATGTTTCCAATGGTTTTAAAACAATGTCTGAATCAAACATGATTGGCTTTTCCAAAAGGATTCGTGAGGTTAAAAAACTATTGAACAATTTAGAATTCATGATTGGAAGAGAACTTTCCCTTTGTGACGACATCTTGGGGGAGTATTTTCTCCCATCTCCCACACTTTATGCACTCGTCCCAAAGTGTGTACTAAACATTGTCCCTCTTGGAGTTGCAAGACACAAGTCCCTGTGTTTGTTCCAATCACAATTGGAGGGCCATGTCTTCCCATGCCTCATGACCCATGCTTGGGCCTAAAAGGAAAGGACTTTCTTTGTTTTTAAACTCAAGTTGTTGGGGTTGGGTAAAGCTCGGATAGCAAATGACATTCTTATGTATATATATTGTGATTGTGCATATTGAGGGCTGGGATTTTGTTGTGTTCCCATGCTAGGCTAGTTTTCTCTTTGATTTGTTGAACACTTGTGTTTTATATTGGTAATTACTTTTGTGGCTTGCTTTGCACCTACACTCCTATCCTGAGTTGTTTTCTGTGGGCTTTAAATTCAACAAAGAAAAAAATGGAAGGACTATGGAGGTCTGTCAGTCTTTTATATCAAAACTTTCAGCAAGCCTTACCTTAGGCAAGGCCTCTCCCCTCACGAGGTGCAGGGCAACTCCCCTAATTTTCCACGCCCTCAAAAGACTGGAGGTCCTTCCCCTACAAATAATAAAAGCCTCTGAAGAAATTCTTGGTGTAGTTGAAGGTACACTTACAATGCATAAGGTCTCACAAGACATTTCATTCTTCAAAATGCCTTGTGTCATTTCCCCCTCCCCCCCCCACCCGTGATATCCATGCCCACAACCTCGGGCTAAACCCTACACAAAATTAGGGTTATGGTGTAATGAGGATGGTGGAAAGAACATTCCTATGAAAACAAAGCTTAACAATACGCTAAGGCATGCGACCTCCGGCGTTACCCAACACATCAATTGTTCCTCTGCCCCATAGTGACCCAGTTTGGGATTTTCTCTTCTGGCTCAGACTTGGGTCCTCTCTCTTTGGTTCCTTCTTTTCCCCCCTTTGCTTTGCTGGTCCTTTGTTTAATGGAGTATGCCAGGGTTTTTCCATCAACAAATACTCAAGGCTCACACTTTGTATAGGCTACCTGGGCTGGCCTGGCCAAACATACAGTAGACAAAGTCTTCCGGGAGCCTGAAATTGTGTAGCTGGTTATTGTGGCTTTTTGGCTTCAGTCCCGAGGGACTTGGGTGGGCGATTGAAAGCGTTTGTTGGTGGCCGCCGTTAGATTCCAGACATCCCACCTTCTAGAATTGTTGAGTGTCTGGAGCCATGGAAGTGTTCGGTGGAGAAGACTTGCATTTTGGCGACTCTTGTTGCCACAGGGCGTCTGTGTTACCACAGGTACACACAGTGGCTGGGAGGCTCCGCAAAGGTATGATTTTGTTATGTTCAGCCAACCACTGATTACAATTCAGAACTGATTACTGATTAGATTGTAGCTTTGTTGGCCGGTGGCTTCCGCAAAAAATTGCATTATTTTTTAGAAATGCTGAAATTTTCACTTTTAACTTTTCTCAAAGATTTTTTTTTAAAAAGTGAGAAATCTTGAACTATTTTGTGAATTTAATTTTTTTTCCGTAATAGAATCTTCCAAAAAATCATTAAAATTTTAACATATTTTTGTTGAAACATTCTGAAATCTTTTTTTTTTTGGGTTGAAACTTCTATTTTCTGAAATATTATTTTTTTTTGGAGAAATAGTACTATGCAAAAATATTTAAACTGAGCAAATGGATGGGTCTAATGTAATTACAAAGTTCTACATAACTTCACAATTGTCTTTTGAATCATAGAATATTGTGTATTGAACCATATACTTAAGTACTCACGAGAATTGCATGATGTTTATTGTACCTGCCATTGAGGTTCTATGTTCATTATTTATTGAAAGAAAGTGTAAAGGAAGAAAAACAAAACTTCTATTGGGAATTGCCAAAATTTCATGATTCAAACCTACAACCTAGTGCACATTTCCTATGCATAATTTTAACTAATGAACTACAAAATCATTTATGCAAAGGTTGTCTATTGGAGATAATGCATTATTAAACCCCATTTCTTTTAGCAATTAAATAATTCATCAACAATTTTACAAGATTGCATGATGCTACGTTGTCAAATAATTGACATCATAACTTTTTTAAATGGGGCTACTAGACAATCATCCCTCAATTTTCCCTTAGGATAGAAAAAAATTACCCAATACTATAAATCAGATGAGCTACTCCTCCATAAATTCTGTTTTTCACATTGTTCACAAACTTGGGTTTACTTCACATGAAAGTCAAATAGGCTTGAAATTCTATTTAGTGGATCATATGAAAATTTGGGGTCCTTTGGATTAAGTAAACATAACTTCTTTAGTTTCCCACCTTTTATGTCTTTCTTCCATTTTTACTTCTAACTCTTTCAATCCATCCTAACAAATATAATATGGGTAGAGCTTAACATTGAGCCAATAGCTCGCGTGTTTATTACATATTGTGTGATAAATATTGTGGCACATATATGTCACAACTGAATGTCACATTACAATATTAGTATAATATGTGCCACAATAAACACCACATATTTTACATTACGATGGGTGACATCACAAAGTTTACCTCACATGTGTCATGAACCATGGCCTTTGGTCTAGGAAAAATTGTGTTGGATGGCAATTCCAAGTTTATATATTTAAAATTCAGATTAAAATAACCATAAGTTCAAAGTTTTTGAAATGTTCAAAGGTGGTATCCTCACATAACCGGCGGTTCATGGTAGGTTCTTTAGTTGGTTCTCTGATTTTTTGACAACCCTAGTTCTGAATTTTTTTGAGAATTGCTAGTTTGGCTTCCACATACCCAACCATATTACCCACCAATTTTTTCTTTGAAAAAGAAAGAATTGCACAACACTAGATAAGTTCAGTGAACTATATATATATATACCCTAAAGTTTGAACAAAATCATAAAATTTAATATAATAATTGACAACATTTTGGGCATTTTTTTAATTGTTTGGCAATCCAATGGAATAACGTTAAATTTTTTTAAATTCATTCATCCATTGTGGCTAACAACTTCTTAATTTAATTTATTTTGTGGGTAGCATCTACTTACCCTAATTCATTTTATATAAGCACAAATTTGTGAAGTTTCTTGTGTACAATGCTTGTGATGATTATAGTGAAAAAGTTTTGCAAAAATGGCAAAGCGGATGTAGACTAGTTTCATGTTTACAACAAAAATTAAGGATGAGCAAAATGCTAGAGTTGCTCATCAATGTGAGGTTTTAGATATAAATTTGGAGATGGAGAGGAGTAAGATGAGGACTATGATTACATAATGGAAAAGAACTTTGGTATTGGGTCCTACACTAATTAGTTCATTCCTTCCCTCTAGACTCCCTATTTTGGTTATAGTAAAGGAATATAAAAATCTCACTATAGCTTTGAGTTTTTCGCAAGCTTTTCACATGAAACTAAAATAAGTTCACGGTCCTTGTGTCAAATTGTCAAGGTTGGCTTTGTATGAAAATTTTCACCTATTGAAATCCTTAAAGATAAGTACAAGGCCTTTCTAAATGTAAATATCATTCATCAAGAGCTCACAACATTGTTGTTAGAGGGAAAATTAATCTAGAATTATATAATCTACCTATGTCCCATGTACGTATAACATTTAGCACTTTTTAATTATCTAGGAGGTGCAGTTTCTAGAATTAAGTAGTTTTAGAAAAAGGTAGTGAGAATTTGCTTCCACATCTAATTAACTTGGGGAAAAAATGAAGTTAATTATCACCAAAGTAAGAGGAGATTGGATAGACCCAAGCAACCAATGGCAATTGAGGATTCGTGGTGTGTGATTGTTATAGAGGTTTTAAAAAATAAGATAGAAAAAGACTTAGCAAAGGTGGAAGAGGGATAGAGAGCTTGGAGGAAGAGGCTTGTACTTTTGGAGAAATGGAACTATTACATGGAGTATGTGTGATTTTGAAGGGAGAACCTACTTGTATGTGTGGATTGAATTGTTATTTATCTTTGATTTAGAAAAATGTAATTATCTTGAATTTTTTATATATTTCCTTGTTTGCATTGTAGCTTTGTTCATGGAGGCTAGCACCTATGGAAGAAGGCATCTAAGGTACTAAGAAGCATTTGGTTCCCCTTGGGATAGTGGTAATCAAGGGTTTGGACTAATGGGGTAATTACTTCCCACAAAGGTATGGTTTAATCTCTACCATTTTAAAACATAATAGAAAAAACTATTTTGGTAGAGTTACAGGACTTATAGGGAGGTAACTACCATCCCCTTGAGCTCATGTCTATTTTATTTTCCTTTTCTTCCTTGTTTGGGTTCATGGGACAAATTGTAGAAGTGGAGAAATAAAATATCAAAGAATTATTTACGTCTTGCAAGTTTATTTTTGATAAGCTACGGCTATGGTATTTATTATTTATTATCTTTTAAGGCAATACCTTGTGGGAATTTTTTTGTAACAATAGTGACAATCAAATTAGAAGATATATTCAAGTAGTGTTTTTTCCATGTTTTTTTTCAACAAGTATATTTTGTAACTATTTTTGGTACTTGTCAAGTCTTTAAAGGTGGTATTAACGACTCTTACTTGCATATCCACATATAGAACAAAATATCATTACAACCTTGCAAAACTATAGGTTGGTAGGATAACATCTAAATGTAGCATGGGTGCAACCTTTTATTAACAATTTAACACAATTGTGAACAAAATATTACCACGTCTAGGGGCATAAGAATGGTAAAATATGCTAGCCAAAGACACTTGCTATTTTTTTGGAAAGTATATAAGTTTTTTGACTTCATTGCATAATATTGAAGAAACACATGTTTTAATTTGCATTAAATACATTTTTTGAAATGCAAGTACAAAAGGTACATGTCACATTTTTGCAAAATTGAGTTACAAGTACATGAAAATAAAAAATCAATTAGGATTATTATACTTTCAAGTTAATGAAGGCCTAATGTGTATGGATATAGTTTTAACTTTCATATTCTAGTCATAATCTATCAAAGTTTTAATGTAAGAGTATTTTGAAAAATTTGAACAACCAACTAATTTAGAAAATAATTTTTATCCATTTTTCTTATATAAAAATTCCTCAAACTTTAAGTAAAGCTTATAATAAACTCAATGAAGTGCTCTATGATTTTAGAATGCAATTTAAATAGGTTTTTAATATCTTTTTTAATGTTAATGTTGGAAAAGACTGTTTTTGAAATTAAATTTTGTTAAGATTTTTTTTTTGGCATACTTTATCATGTTTGGACCCCTAGTAGATACCCCACAATGCAAAGGATTCAAAGTGTCATACTCATGGACCAAATTGTTCTTAATTTATTTTGAATTGGTCCTATATAACTCCCACCACAACTACTAGCAAATTACCTTAAGATTGGGAAAAATAATGCCATTCATGGTAGCCTATTTGGTTAGATTGCATAATGTATACCAAAATCCTTGGTAGTCAATTATAACTAGGTAGGAATTCATTAGTACCTACACAGGGTTCAAGAACAAGGGAGAAAAAATGTGCAAAACATGAACATGTAGTACAAATAAAGGACGAAAAAAAGTCACACCAATAGTGTATTTTGTTACCTTTGGGTTATAAGTGATTTCATAAATTGTCTTTATTGGCAAAAACAAAAAGATCTTTACCACCTCACAACCATGGTAAGATCTTATATTTCTCTTTTACAAGATGACATTTGACATACTTTGACAAGCAATGGAACAACCTTCAGACATGCAAAGACTTTGTGATCAATACCATAAATCCATATAAAGATGCACAAATGGAACAATATTTACCCAAAAATAATTTTTTGGTTGATTGACTACTGGTCAATCCACAAATCTAAGGACTTTATAGGTTAAATGAAAACACCCATTCAAACATGTTAATGATCTTCATTAAGTAACTAATTGTACATTAGGATGAAAGTACAATTATGGGGATTGTTTGGACTTGTGCAATTTCAATTTTTAAAGTTGAAAATGAACCTCAAATATAAGGTCATATATTCAACATTAACATTATTTATTTAAAAAATTAATTATGTTACAATATAGATTTTTGTGAAAATCATATTAAAAAATGTGGATGAATTCTAAAAAATTTGTTGATTCATAGTGTAATTTTGAAATGATGACACATGTGGACTCAAAAAGTATGACATAATAATTTCAAAAGGAAAAAAAAAGCATGACCAAATGAAGGATTTAAGAATAAAATGCATTGAAAATTTCGCAATACAAGAAATTTTAATTTTTAGAGTGTTAATTTGTTTCATTTTCAATCATTGATGGTTGAATGCATGAATGGGTGGACCAAAAATGGCACATGATAACATTCTCATAAGTCCATTTCATTTGTAAATTTTCAAGCCCTAGGGAAACAAAACAGTTAATTAACACTAATCCATCAATTCATAAAATATTTTTTCCAATTTTGAAAAGTCCCAACTAAATAATAAATATATGATAAGTAAAAAGATGATGTGGAATTTTTTAAAAATACATCAATTTTGACCATTAGTTAATCCATAACTAGAATTTTACAAAATATTTTTCGAAAAAGATTTCATTTCTAGATTCCATAACATTTTTTACAAGGGATATTGAATCTTCATTTAAAATTTCACAACAATATCCATACAAAAAAAATTCATATATACAAATCCACAATCATGATAACATTCCATGTGTTACAACTTCAAAAGTTCAACCACATAACTTAAAGTCATTAATTGACAATATGATCACATATGTCTTTACATTTGATTTTATAACTTAAAACCAAAGTCTAATGGAAATAATATTGATGTTAGTACATGTCATTTATGGTTTTCAAGAACAAAACCAATTTGTGAAAAACTACAATCTAAGACCAATATTAGTTCACATGTTCATGCATTCACATTGACATTCGATTTCACATTGAAAACTCCAAGCTTCCATCTATATTTTTTGACCAATCACATGTCGAATGAAATTTATAAAGTTATATACCAATAATTTTGACCACAAGCATAGGTGAATGCACATTGGATTTATGGTTTGGTAATTATCATTATTGTAGGATTTTAGCTAATGTAAGATGTGAACTTTTCCAAATATAAAAAATGAACCACCCAAAGTTATGCTTTTTACCCATCAATTCTACAATTGATTAATTTCATCATCTAAAGGCTTTTCAAGCATGCTTTCAAGAAGTAATTTTTAGGTTGGCTATCAAAATCTATTATAGAACAATTGGACTTGGAAGTGAAGGTGAAAATGGACTTTATAATCACTTTAATCAAGCCACATTTGTAAATGGTTTGATTAAAGAAATTATAAATGTGGGTTACATGAAGGATGGCAACATGTGCTCATTTAACTTGATATGGTCATCAAGGTGGGCACAAGTGAGGCTTATCATGGCATTCATTCCATATTTCCAATTAGAAGTAATGGAAGTCTACACAATTTCAACTCTCTTTGCAACATCAAACCAAGTAACAAATAAGAAAATAGAGGTTCAAGACTTTAACAATGACAATCTTAATGAGGACTTAGATGCCAATGAAAAAATTACTAAGATCATGCAAGATTGTTTGACAAAAACATTAAATATGATTAATCCATTTATGAGCATGTTATAATTCAAATTTTAGCAAATAACAAGTAAATGTTTTAGATCTAGATCCAAAGTTGTGCATCTTTGAATTGTCCTACAATAGAATAAGCAAAAAAACAATTTGTTAATGTTCAATACTAATATTGCAGCACATGAAATTTTATAAGAAAAAAAATCAATCATGTAAATGCCTTAACTTTGAAGCTTGTGAATATTGTTTCCAACTAGATGTTATTTGATTTACTTTGACTACATTATTTCATGTTCCATAACTGAGAAATTCAAAATCTTACTACAGAAAATAAGTTTCAAGGACATAATTAGATGTGAAGTGACCTTAATGCTCAATAATGTGAAGATGACATTTAATTGTGAACAAGGATGCATCATAATTATAGGATCTAGGGTGAAATTTTCTACAAACTTTGTACTTATAGTGTTCAATCTTGTAGGTGCATAAAACACAAATTGATCAATCATGAACATTTCACCACCGAGCTTCAAAATGTGGGTTTAAGTAGTTTTAATGAAATGAATAGTTACCACCTTGAGAGTTGATAGTTCATTCAATTTACTATCATAAGTGATAATTCCAACAATCACAACAATCTTGCTAATGTTTCTACATGATATCAAGGGCAATTGTATGGCAAGTAACTCTAAGCATGACAAACCACTCATTAATGATTTCCACATATGACAACCATTTGAGGTCAATGAAATGTCTAGCACCATTTGGGTCCGACAAGCCTGAGGGGTCAAAATAAAAGTCACTTGCCAAACTAAAAGTGTTTTAGAAAATGCATTTGTTAAAATTGATGAAAGATAAAGTTTTGATTATTTACTTTTAAATGAAGTAATGACATTCACACATAAATCTTCAAAACAAATATCAAGAAATCTACAAATACATTCACATATAGAAATCCTTCATAAACTCTTAAGAAATTTGCAAGAAGATTCACATGCAAAAATCCTCAAAACATTATCTTTTAAAATGTCATAAGCATTACCAAGGACAAAAATAGAAACTTGCATGTTGGAGAGTTGATTGCCTTGATATTTGCCACATCCACAAGTTGACTCCCCCTTTCTAACAACTATTGGGTTGTATTTGCTTATAGTTAGTTACATGGATTTTATTCACATTGCCTCACACAACAATGATTTCTCTTTTTAACTCTCAACACTTGACATTGCAATAAATCCATTCCAATGTAACTCTTACATATCACTTTGATCATATACCAACAATGTTGCTAAAATCTTGTTGTTCCTAATGGAGTGTTGCTACTCCGGCTCATGTTGTTTCAACATTTTGTTGGGTTCCTGGTTGGATTCATAAACAAGTTTGGTTTCTCATTAGGTAATTTTTTTCTTCCTCAAGTTATTCTTAGAAAGAAAATTTGCACTATGCCAAAACATGGTTTTTATGAATATGATATTTTGTGCTTATGACCCAAATTCAAATCATGTAGTTGTATGTGACATGCCTTTGTGCCATTTTTGTGACTTTAGTTGTGATTATGACTATGTGACTATGATTGAAATTACATGACCAATATCCATCTTGGAAAAAAATCACTTGGGTTAGGTTGTTAATTAATAGATAGGTAGGTATGTATATATGTATGTACATGTAAATAGTTAACTAATTAAGTAGGTAGCTCTAGGTAGGTAGGTAGGTTAGGTAGGCTATGTTAAGTGGTTAGGTAGATATGTTAGGTACGTAAGTAGGTAAACTAGGTAAGTTTGTAGTTAGGCTAAGTAGCTAGGTAACATATGCAAGTTGAAATTTTCAACAAAATGGATTCAAAAAAGTGAAACTAACTTTTTTGTCCCTTTTATTTTCAAATAACTAGACCAAAAACATTTATTTTCAATGAAATATGGATTTTGTAATCTAAGCAATTTCAAGGTCACAATCCAAAAAAAAGGTGCTATGGACTCATTATTTATAATGGAATCAAAGATTTTGGACATCCATAGTCTCAAGGGTTATCACAATTAGGAATAAAAAGTTTTAAAAATATGAAGAATGTTATGAACTTTATAATACCTTATTATGTGTAATAAAAGTTCAATTTGTTTTCAAGGTTCATCACATATCCAAAAGGATGTTTTTCATGACCAATACTAAGTAAAGGTATTCAAAAAGGTTGAAAGTGGGGAACCATTAACTTGGACATGGAAAAAGATGTCAACTTTAACATTGTTTCAAGCTTTTTGTGTTTTTTCCAATTTTTTGCATTTAAAAATGCACTAGAAAAAACTCCCAAACTAAACATTGTAGTGATTGTTTTTGGTACACCATGGTGTGCTTTCACCTTGGGAAAAATGAATTGATTTTGTGGAAATTAAATTTCATTTGAATGAAAATATTGAATGACATTGCATGCATGCACAACTTGAATTCAAATTCCTAAGTTTAATTCAAATACATTGAATGGAATTCTAATTCCATTCAAATTCATTTGAATTATGCTTAGATTCAATTGAAGAGCAATGGGAGGCAATTGATGCATAAGGTATTGAAAATTTGTTCATGACTATGGTGTTGAAAAATAACTTATAAAGACAAATATGCAAAGACACATTTCCATTCCACTTCATTTGGGAATTAACTATACAAATTCCAATTTGGAGTTATCATCCAAAAGGATGATTTATGGAACCTAAAATCGATTTACTTAAATGAACTATAATGAATCATCATCACTAAAATTATTTTTGTCTTGTGTACATGGTCACTTTCTACATGTTATAACAATTGCAGTGGACTTACCCAAGCTTTTCAAAATATTTTGCGTTTGTATCCGATGTCTTCACATGTTTTGTTACAAACGTTCTTATAATAAGGGAGATGGTATTCTAATAGCCTAACATATTCAATAATAATCAATTATGAATTTAAAAATCTAATAATTTGTTCAAAAAATTAAATCATATTGTTGAAAAAATTGCCAAAAGTTTTTGAAATTAGGTCAATTACTTAATGTAGACTATTACGGAACCATTTAATGTAATATTTAATTTTAATATATATGTCATGGAAAGTTTGTGGGACATAATTCGTCTTTCCCACTTCACATATGTTCACTTTCAATATTTTTTTATTGTTCATTTTGTAATTCAAAGCTTGGGTTGTGTAGTGGTTTTTTTTTTTTAATACATTTTTGTGGTTGTAACGATCCTAACTTTGCCACTAAGAGATTCATGTTGTCTAGATATGGTACTTATTTTGTATAAGTGTGTTGGTGTAATCAATTCCCACAATTTACATACAATATTCCTCATGTCAATTGTTTAAAGGCACCTTTGTGCATTGGTCCATTACCATTTTCTCACCTTTAGGTACTTTTCTAGTTGTGCACATTGCTTTTGGCATACATTTTTCCATTAAAGTAAGATTCCAAAACCCTCTTTCCTATGACTCTCATTTTTTCTTATGTTGTTTTGAGAGTTTGGATCAAGATCCAAATCCTAAAAATATTTCAATTCATGTGATGTTCATATTGTTGAAAAAAAATTGCCCTCTTTGTGCCCCCTATGAAAAAGGATTGTTCAATGTCCAGTTAAAGGAAATGCATTCATTAAATACATTGATATTATGTTTTAGTCACATTTTGAAGCCATGGATTGTTGGCTAAATCTATTGTTATGGCACTATTTTTTGTTTCAAAAAAAATTTATGTTGAAGGTAGATATAATTTTTTTTTCCTTGATTTTTTTTCAAAACAAGGAGTAAACACCACCTCTTTCAATGATTTTGGGCAAGAGTAATAATAAGATGTGATGTTTGGAATGTTGTAGGGAAGGGAAATGTAGAAAGGTGCACAATTCACCAATAATCATGTTCAATTCCCATTTCTTATCCCTTTTTCATAGCATCACAATGTCGTGCCTTATTGTTTCCAAATCTTTTTACAAGTCTTATGAACATCATCCCATGATCTACACATGTATGTTTCCTTGAACTTCTTCATCAATTTCCAAATATGAACCTAAATTTAATTCAATTTCTTTTCAAAAGATTAAATCATTAAAAATGGGGCTACGATTAAGAGGAAGGATTTAAACTTTCTCATTAGTTTGTAGGGTTCTTCCACAAATCCAACAAAATGCAAGACATGAATCATAAAACCATGACTAGTAAGCAATAATAGGAAGAACACATATTTGTTGGGTTCAAGAGGACAACAATGAAGTGACAATGTCAAATGTTTTTAAAGACCTATATTAGCAACAACCTAGAGGAGAATTTTTCTCGAGTGCAAAAGGAAGTTTGCAACCAACATTACACCAAAAGATGGTTTATATGAGTGCATAAAAATTTAAAATCATAATCATTTATGTCACAAAGGACTAAACATGACTATGTAGTTGGGGTCAACATTTTTTTTACCATTAATCATTTTTTTGGTTGTGGTTGCGAATGCCATTTGCAAGTAGTACATCTTCCATTCATGATTATAATCATTCTGAATGCAATCATGGAGGACATGCCTAGCCTAGCTACCTTTACCTACTTAGTAGCCTACCCTACCTACTTACCTATTTAACTAGCTATTTATTAACATATAAGCTTAACCTAGGCTATAAGGTAGATTAAGAAACCTAGGTTAGGTTAGGAAGGCTCATCTAAATAACCATTGTTAGAATTCTTAGTTTTTTAAACTAGAAATTTTGGTAAAAAAACTAGATTTGGATAGGGCCAAAAAGACCCCTTGTCATTTTGGACAAGTCGATTTTAACATGTCTAGTATGACTGGAATGGTCTTTTTGATTGGCAAAATAAAGACCATTTGATTGGTCATTTTGACTAGTGAATAGTGGACCATTTGATTGGTCAAATTATTTAAATATTTTTTTGACAAATATCATCAAAAATATTTTTTTCATAGGTAAGTAGGTAGGTAGGTGATAAAAATGTAGGTAAGTAGGTGGTAGCCTAACCTAGCCTACCTACCTTAGCCCCCTAAGCATGTATATAGGTTACAACTATTAGGAATTAAACCCTTGACCTCCCCAATGATAAACTGGGTTTTTAACCAATAGACCACACCATCAAAAGGTGTTCAATTCTTGTCAAATTTTTTATTTCACATCTGTATTTTGACACATCATTACAAGATTATGAAGTACATAGGTAGGTGGGTGGGTAGGTATGTAGTAATAAAATTGGCCATCTTGATTAAATGTCCTACTTGATTAAAGTTCCATTGGTCATTTTTGACTAAATGTGTCATGTGTTTCTTTCCAACTTGACTATATATTTCATTTGAATAAGTGTCATTGGCCATTTTGACCTAGGTTGTAAATTTTTTGTCCAATTTGATTAGATGTCCAAGTTAACAAATAGTCAAATAGGTCATTTCAACCATGTTGATTGGTCAAAAAATACACATGTCATTCAAGCCCTTAACCTCTAGTCAAAATGTTCATGTTAATTATCAAGAAAGACCAATTAGTCAATTTAAATTGTTTGAAAAACCAATAATTCTAGAAGTGAACCTAGCCTAAGCATATACATGTATGAGGACTTGAACCTTTCACCTTTATATTCAAGGACCAAATCCTTAACCATCATAACAACCACACATTCACCAAATAATTATATGTTTTGTTATAATATATTATTAACATTTTATTAAACCTACCTAAATAGTGTAACGTAATTACTTAGCCTAAGTTAGCTAACCTACCTACCTAATGACCTAGCCTAACTTAGCTACCTAGTTACCTTGCATACATATTTATAGGTAGCATAATTATGGGGAACATAATTACCTAATTCCTAGCATAACTAACTACCTACTTGGCATACTTAACTACCTAATCTAGCCTAATTACGTAACTTTATTAACTTGCCTAGCTTGCCTACCTACCTAGTTAATTAATTGTTTACATACATATATATGTATGTACATACGTACCTAATTAATTAGTTACTTAACTTAATTAAATATTTTTAATGATGTCTGTTAGTCATGTGGATGTAATCATAGTGACATGGTCATAATCATAACTAAAGTCACAAAAATGGCCATTCTCTAAAATAATTAACCAAAGGGTTAAAAGCTATTTACATGGGTTTAATTGGCAATTTAAATGCCTCTTGTTTTAACTAGAGATAATGTGCAATATTTTCAATAAGGGTGTCAATTGAACTTTGGTTAAATTAAGTTGTTCGACACCAAGATTGTGGGCCAAGGCAAAGCAATGGTGATCATCCCACAATCCAATCCATTAAAAGGTTGTGACAACTCAATTGTGGATGAACCCTATTGAGTCAACATTGGCTTTCACCTTCTTATCCTCTAAAAGTATATCATGTCAATAGTTACGTAGGTGATACAATAGGTGCCTACTAAGTAAATTTATGCATGCATGTGGTTAGCACACAAATACATGCATTAACAAGTGTTATAGATAAGTAGTATTCAAGAATCAATTGTGTTGATGACTATGGTTAGGTAGGAAATTCAAAATTGATAAAAAAAAAAATTCTTATTTACCCACCATCCATTCCTTGTGTTCATTAGTGGTTATTGGTTCACTTTTACAAAGATTATGCACACTACATACCATAATGACATGTTAAACCTTGCATTTTCTAAAAAATACAATGAAGAAAATTTTCACACATAACTTTTTGACACGGTTGTGATATAATTTTATTATTTTCCCACATAACATGAAACCCCAATATGACTTCAAGAATAAAATTTAAACCATTAATGGGAACTTTTGTAATTGTGATGGGTATAGACCAATGTCAAACAAGTATTAGAATCCAATTTAGAATTGGGTAAATTTTCAAGATGGTTTTTGCTAGAAAACTAGCCTTTATTAGCTCCTATAAAAGTCCTTAGTTGAAAAAATCAACAAATGTTAGAGGTTGAAAGAACCAAGTGTTCTTGAAAATTTTCATCGAGGGTTAAAATTGCACACCTATTCAATAATTAAAAAAAAAATCTTATAAATTTTTTAAAAATATTTATACTTTCATTGTAAAGGTCCATATGAATGTTCATTAATACAAATGATACAAGCTCATATATGAATTGAATCCATCATATAATTTGCAAGGGTAACTTTAAAACATTAATTGCAATATTTTTTTGGATCTGGGGAGGTGGAAGCAAGTATTATCTATCATCTTTTCTTCTAATATTTTCACATGCAAGCAATATTTCATATGCAAGCAATCAAAGAAGTGGATGGGACTACTTTTTGAAAATTTAAAGAATTGCACAACATTATTCCAAACATCAAGTGAAAAAACAAGGGCTTGACATTTGGAGCTTTAAAAACACAAATGATAAATTTCCATTCATTTTTAGTGGTTGTGGGTTAGGAACATATGGAGCTTGAGGAACATCTAATGACAACATTGCAACTATTGGGAATTTTGAGACTATGGACATGCAATAAACAATAAAAGTTTCAAGAATGCCAATGGTGATGATTTGGGATTTCTTGCAAGGGGTATCATCAAGAACTTGGGGAGCATGAATAGGAACACAAAAAGTTAAAGTGATTAAAGTAAGCAAACATGCATCCAAGTCATAGGTTGACATTATAGCACACAATTGTGATGAATATGTGTAATTGGTTTAAATCAGTGATCAAGCGAATTAATTGAATGAATGACAAGAAGGTCATGAGGGTTTAAGCCCATATATGATGTTCCACATTAGTTTAGTAAAAGAAAGGGGTAGGGGGAAGGGGGAAATATTAAAGTTTCAAGACATTACACATAAAATTACAAGAAAAAATGTCCGTTTCAATTTGGGTTTAACAACTAGGGTTTTGTAAAGATTCTATTTGGGGATTTGCTACTTATATCTTGGGTTTTACAACATCCATTCTCATTATGTAGTCATTTTGGAAGTTGCAAAACTCAAGTCATTTCACCCAATTAAAATTGAGACTTTATGTTGTATATTATAATGAAACATGTTGCACACCTATTCAATAATTTAAAAAAAAATCTTATAATTTTTAAAAAAATATTTATACTTTCATTGTAAAGGTCCATATGAATGTTCATTAATACAAATGATACAAGCTCATATATGAATTGAATCCATCATATAATTTGCAAGGGTAACTTAATTTTGTGACCAAAGGGTAAAAATTTAGAATTGATATTTTATATAGTTGAACAAAATAACAAAAACATTGGTGATTGTAAGGTATATTTTGGAACTTGTGACCATTAATTATTTGGGTTACAATTCCCTTCATTGTCACAACCTTAATTTGGGCGCACAATTGACTTCAAGATGGGCAACGAAGTGCCTTTCCTGGGATAAAAACAAACTAAAGGCTTGTAAGTGTGATTTAATCAGAATAAGGGATTGAAAATTTTAGTGAATGTAAAAGAATGCGAAAAAACCCACATGAATGGAAGTGGGTGGGAGCTAAAGGGAAACACTCCTAGTCCATTCAAAATTGAATTCCCATATTGGGAGTGGGTATTCCTAAGGTGTCTTGAATATTTGGATCAAGGTTTGGGATATCAAATCTTATCCAACATCTAAAACTATTGGAAAAGTCTTAAAGTGTATTATATTGAAATGGGGTTGTATTCTTATAACAAATACCTACAATATACAAGTCCTGGCCGTTTGAAAGTTGCAAATCAAATTGTCAAAATGATTCCTAACCATTGAATCATCATGTAGATGGGTCAAATTAATTCCAATTGAAGAGAAAAATATATATGCCATATAAAAAATTGCATTTCAAAGGCTAGAAAATTACTCATGAAAGTTTTGGATTTGGAAGTGAGATGAAAAAGTTATGAGCTCACAAAATTGTGAGTTGATAGTTTTGGGGCTCCCATTTGGAAACTTCAAAAGAAATGATCATATGTGATCCCTTTGGTAGTTGTAGAATATAATACATGGAGGAGAGTGGTCATTCTTCCCAATTTTAGGCTTGTGAGTCCAAGTCATCTCATGATTCATCTTTGCACTACTTTGACTCTAGATTACACCAATTGTCTTTTCTTCTTGGTTTGTGTAATTTAACATGATTGATAATTTAACTTAGGAGCTTACCATAATATTTTCTTAAGGTTCCCACATAACTTTCTTGTTCAAGCATTATAAGAAATTCTTAAATCCATGACTCTATACATGATTGATTTTGTAATCATACTAAACATTATATGACTAAAGGCCTTTAGTTGTAATAGATGAGTAACAAAACACAAGTAGTTGTTGAATGTTCAATGTGACACTTTTTATCTGATAATCATTAAGGACAAATTATAGAGGACAAACCATTTATGGTGTTCATGTATCATGTAATGAATGACTAAAATATGATTGGCAGACATTGAACCATTTGATTATTTGAATGTATACCTAGATTAATTTATTTTTTGGACTATTATTAACAAATAAAAATTTAATAAGCATGTAGGTAGGTAGGTAGGTAATAGGTCTAGGTAGGTCAAAAAAGACAAGTAGGTAGGTAGTATATTAGACTATGTTACAAAATGATTGCTTGCCATCATGTTGGAAGTGACATTGATAAAGATGTTTTGTCGTGTCCCTTGGATGTCTTGGGACATCCTTGTGGTTTGAAACATCCTTCATGGCAACACTACTATGAACTATATGAGAATAATGATATAAATGTTAATTTTGTCAAAAAAAAAAAAAAAACAAAAAAAAAATTTAAAGAAAAGGAACAGGGTTCAAAAATATTAAAAACACATTCACCATATTATTATAAAAAAAAAACAAAGAATGAGAA
>Ga0116227_10004743_pt1 | contig 29344 bp, 22 predicted proteins | sample S1TSphgellanicum_FD_89693 | JGI IMG/M metagenome (GOLD analysis project Ga0116227, IMG submission 89693) | Host-associated microbial communities from peat moss isolated from Minnesota, USA - S1T2_Fb - Sphagnum magellanicum MG | ecosystem: Host-associated > Plants > Peat moss > Unclassified... | reverse complement strand
TAACAAACCATGTCACATTTGATTAAAAAACATTGATCATCTTGACTAAATGTTCCACTTGACTGAATACCAGTTGTACAACTTGACTAAATGTATTTAGTCAAATAAACCAATATAGTAAAATTGATTAGTTAAAAATACACATGTCATTTAGACCTTTGACCTTTAATCAAAATGTACATGTTCATTAATAAAAAATAACAAATTGAACCTTTTTAAAAACCATGATTTATAATAGTGAAAATAAGATACTTCAATGATGTTAAATTAGGCTAGGTTAGGTTAAGCCAAAATAATGCCTACTTGCCTAAGGGCCTTTTTCAACTTGCTTACCTATTAAATTTTTTTAAAAAAAAAATCCAAAAAATTATTTTAATTTAGATATAAATTTGATTCAATCAAATGGTCCATTGTTTATTAGTCAAGTGTGAAACTTGGGTGGAACCTTCGTTGGCATGAGCCCTTTCTTACAACAGATGAAATGTCTGTTTACGACATCATTTATTTTCACCCGGTTGTTCATTTATTTTAATAAACCAACAAGGCATTCATATCACAAATGGAACATTCATGAAGAAGAACCAACCTATGAACAAATGAAACAGACTATGGGCATATTATGGATTTGAAAATTGGCTGCCTATTGCCCATTTTGCTGGGCCAGCTCTCATCACACACAGTAACTCAGGAGGCTGGATAGGGTTTCCTTGAATTTTATTATGTAAGTAATAAGCATTTGAAGGTTCGGAAACTCGTCAGCCAAATGCATTGGGTCAAGCAGTATGGGTAGGTACCTTTTCCATTGGTGTGTTGTGTTTGTGTAAAGAATTAACAGCATATTTTTAGTGTTTGTTGAGGCCACATTATGCATAAAATTTCTGCCTCAACAAAAAAATGGCACCTCTGGTGTAAGGTTCCTCCTCTCCTCTCAAATGAGGTTCATTTCTAAGCAATACAAATAAATTGTCCTGATTCTTTACAACAGGTAAGGATTAGTGCTTTTTTTAAAAATTTTTTAAAAAAAATCAACATGTTTGAATTTCTTTTTAAACAAGAAAAAAATTAGTCAAATTTACACTTTAAAAAATCCAAAAATTTCCCAATTTCTTTGTCAAAAATGGCGAAATTTGGCTAGAAGAAAAAGACACTGGTAAGGATCTGGAATGGGCTTTCGTGTGAATTCACAGGTCCAGTGCTTGGTTATTATTACAAGTTGTTTGTGATTTTAATAAATTGTTTTGAAATGTCTATTGTGGGCAACTTGGTGGATGTATAGATGATGGAACATTTAAACATTAAAGCTTATATTGTTCTTTGCGGAATAAGTTGATTTAGAACCTATTGTTGATGTTTGTGGGGTTGAGATTTTCCTTTACAATGTTGGGGATTCCACCTATCCTATTTGCCCATACCTTTTGAAGAATTTCAAGCCACGAAACCCAACATTGGAGATGGACAAAATTTGATTTGATTGGTCGATGAATTGAGGCCATGTTTCTATTGAAAATAGTTGTAGAATCTTTCGATCATTGATTATGAAGATAGATAATGAACCCCCCATTGTTATGGCATGTTGTGTTTCACATAACTATTGTTGATTCATGGGCACGGATGCCCTTGGATATGATCATGTGGAGAGAATGCAGGATATGAGAGATAAGGTGCAAATCACATCCCTTGTTATCAAGAAGTTGAAGTTACAAAGGTAGCTTGGGAACGCATTTAGGAAGCAATCTTTAGTAGTTGGTGGGAGTGTATTCCAACTTTTTAATTTTATTTTTGGTGGATGAAGCTCCATTTTTTTTTCCCCTAAGTTTCATGAACTGTATGAACTCATGTGTAACTATGAACACTTATTAGAACAAAAAAAATTTGATTTTGATTTTTTGTGTGGAAATGGCACTATGACAAGTGGAAGGGGGTAAATTTTCCAAAAACACTATCACTCCCTAGTTTTAGAGGTAAAGAATAGTGGGACAACAACTACCATTTTTTTTAGTTTATTTTTTTTCAATTCCATGAATTTTGTGAAGTCATGTGTGACTATGAGCATTTACTTGAACAAAAAAAAATTGATTTGGATTTTGTGTGGAAATAACACTATGACAAGTGTAGGGTGCTAAATTTTCCCAAAATGTTGTCATTCCCCAATTCTAGAGGTAGAGAAGAGTGGGAGGACAACTACCATTTTTTCTGATTTTGTTATTTAGTTCCATGAATTGTGTGAGCTCATGTGTGAGTATAAGCATCTATTGAAACAAAAAAAAAATTGATTTGGACCTTTTTGTGTGGAAATGACACTATGAAAAATGGAGGGGGTAGATTTTTTTCACAAAAATCATAATTGTCACTCCTTGGTTCTACCAAGAAATGAGATAGTAGCTATGTTTTTTTTTTATTTAAGAATTTTTTTGGGGGTCAATTCATTGTGTTTACTATGAGTTTAAACATTTATTGGAACAAAAACTAATTGAATCGGACATTTTGTGTGAGAATGGCACTATGAGTAGTGTAAGGAGTACATTAAAATAATGAAAATTCTTAGTTTTGGGATTTGGAGGTGAAGATTTGAGATCTTTATTGCATATCAAAAGACATGTTATGGCAATCCATAAAGATTTGTCATCTACAAATTGCATATGTCTAGCTGGTTGAAGGATTATTACCATTACCTTGTCGCATAACCTTAACAAAATGTTGTGCAAGTTACAATTGGCGTTCAACATTGTAGTCATCATGCTCGACCATCTTCAAAGCTATTTCCTTGTTCGCTTCCATCTTCAAAAGTTCAATCTTTGAAAATGTTTTCACAAACTTTCCCAAACTAGATGCAATGATGGTTATTCCATCGATTGAACTTTGAGTAAAATTTTTTAACATTTTATTCGGTGCACCTCAAACTCCTTTATGTGCATAGGTTGTAGATCGAAATGAGGTGGGGTCCTCTTCTAAAGTAGCTCCAAAAACTGGAACTTGAATAGCTGGTGATGTTGGATTAGTGTTAGAATTGGTGTCACCATCAACCTTTTGAGGATTAACTTGTGTTCCAATATCTTTTCCCATGTCCATTCCTTGAGGTATGCCATCAACCTTTGCAGTTCCAACAAGGATGTCATCCATTTTATCATACCAAATTCACTCTACAACTTAAGTGTTGGTGCCAAGGATGCCCTTTTTCTAATAATATTGTTGACACATCTTACCTCACCTTGACTTGGTTTGCTCCCATGTAAGAAGATTATCACGAGGAAACTTCTTTCAAATAACATTGTTCATTGTTAGCCAATATGTTTTTTTCATATTGCCCATTCCAATTGCAAGATATATATTTTTGTACAAATCCAAAAGGAGATGTATAGCACCAAAACTTTAATCTTGACGCTCCAAATCAAAGCAATCATTTGTCCCCCTTTGCTTCGTTGTGGTGGAAACTTCGGCATCAAAGCTATGACAAATGGTTGTGGTGTGTGCACAACCAATGTTGTGGAAGATGCCCTTTCTCCATCTCCAGATAACCCAAGTAAACCTGGAAGTTATTGATAATCCATTACAACTTTGAAATTGAGAAAAATAATAATGAACGGTGATTGATTTTTATCATAATTTAAGTGCCCTAACTTGCTTTCATAACTGTGGTTGAAAAAACTAAAGGTTAGGGTTTTGGCCACTATACTGTGAAAAATGATTTTTTAAAATTGGGGGTTAGTTTTATTTGACTATTGGAGGTCTAGAAGAAAAGTTTCAATTTGTGATTATAATTTGCAGTTTAAAATAAGTTACAACCAACATGTACAACTAAAATTCCATTAGTTACATAAGTGAAGTCGCATGCAACATTTAGTTGCAAATGATGATTTAACATGATGTCATCACATTCCACATGTGATGTATATGGTCAACATATACTGACCATATACACCTTCATCCGTTGACCATTCATATAAAGTTTACAATTGCTCACAATTATTTGCAACTATGTTATAACCCATTACAAAATGCCATGTGGCAACATAATATATTTTTAAAATTATGTTTTTATATTACATATTGGATCTTCATGATCTATTTTGGATGGTGTTAGATCATGCCACATGGCACAATAACATTTTTGCCACATGGCATGTTAATTGAATTTTTGCCAAAATACATTTAAATCAATATTTAGGTAGGTATGTATGTGGGTAGGTAAGTAGGTAGGAAAAAAGGTACATGTAAAACTAGGTAGGTAGGTGGATAGGTAAATTAAGAACTAGATATGTAAATATTTAGATTTCATTTTAAGTTTAGCCTTTAGGGTTAAGCCTTTATCATTGGCTTGTCCCAAATTACACATGTTTTTAATTTTAAAATGCAAAGCAAAACACTTTCATTGTATACTTTTACAAGATGGAAATGGAAGACAAAACATATGGGATAAATTTTTTAGTTGTAATTTAGTTTGCGATTATGTTGAAATTAAGTTGCAACTAAAAAGTTTATTCCATATCCTTTGTCTTCTTTTTCAAGTTTATAAATTATAGATTTAATGGATAATATACTAACTAACTAGAATTAATTGATTAATTAAATATTAAATAATTACTTACCCACTTACCGACCTACCTACTACTTATTATCACCTACTAATTAAATAATAACTAATAATAGCATAAAATTTTTAAATTATTACATAAAATACTAAATTATTAAATAATAGTAAATGTAATTAGTCAATATAACTATTAAATAATGTAAAATAAATAAATAATAAACAGTATATTATTACTCATAATAATAATAATAAATTACTGTAATGATCAATTATTATCATTAATTTTTAAAAATAATTTAAAAATTTAAATTAATTAATAATTATTTTATCATGTTATTAATTAAATAATACATGATTAATAAAATAAAATAAAATAAAAATTAAAAATATTTAACTAGTCATTATTAACTAATAATTTATGTTAAACGATTATTAATTATCTAGCCAGCAATTTATAAGTATTAATTAAGTAACTAACTAGTAGTAGCACAAAATATTTAAATTATTGGATAATGAAAAATTTCAGTAATTAGTAAATTTAGTAAGTAATTTAATCTAATTTAATTATAAATTATTACTAATAAATAATTATATATCAATAATAAGATATATTATTATTAAATTAAAATTATTTTAATTATTACTAATTATTACTATGAACTAATTAATTAACTTGTAATTTGTAAGAACTATTGTTTATATTAAATATAGTAAGTAGTTATACCTACTTATCTATTTAACTATTTACTTATCAACTTGCCTAGCTTACATAGCCACCATATATGCAAAACGTATATTGAATATGCCATAAGTATAATATAATTAAATTCCTGAATATATAAATATACACCTAATATATTTTACAACACCTTAATATATATCAAAGGTATATGTACATCACATAGAAGTAACCAAGTTGTGATTAAATTTGTAATTAATTGGACGTAGAGGCCCCTTCTCGGATGAAAAACCTAAAAATTTAATCATCATAGAAGGATGTAAAACCTAATAGTTCCAAATTAGTTACACCATAGCTGCAAGAAAAAAATAGCTTGAAATGATGGTGATTAGTTGTGAAATGTCAAACATAGTTGCAAATGTCATTTTGTTGGATATAGTTGCAAATTAAATGGTCGCATAATACAAGATTTCTTTTAGTGTTAGTTTTTATTTGCTTGTCACATGTTAAAAAGAAAGGCGCGTTGAACACTTAGGGTCTAAGTTCCCAAGGTTATATGTGTTGGAATTGGAACTTAAAAACCTCAATTTTGAACCCTTCATGAATATTTCATCCAAAAAACCCCAAGGTATAGCCTAGGCTTCACTACATGTGCAAGGCCCTTTTGTGAGAAAAAAGGAATCACCTTTTCTTCACTTCTCAATTTGGTATGTCAATGGTGAGGCTTTTCTTTTTCTTGACAATTCAGTTTAGAACTTTGGGCTGACAGGCACAAGATATGTAAGGAAGATTAACATTCCCCCCCATTGCAATGTATAAAAACTTTGTAGAATTGGATTGGTTTCAACTGCATAATTCATGATTAACCCAATTTCGTATGGAGGTTGTTTAGTGTATAACTAGTGTTGTGTGAATAACTGGATTAGTTAGTTAATTGGAGGTGATTTTGGTTTTAGGCACTTGAAACCCAACTAGAGCCAACTTGAGGTTTTGAAACTAGTTTAGAACTTGAAGCAGGGTTAGGGTAGGGTTTGAAAACTAGGTGGGGGAATTGGCCCCCAAGTTTTGGTTCCAATATCTGAAGGAGTGGGTAACTAAACTTAAGCCTAGTTCTTAAATGGACCCAACACCTAGAACTAAAGAGTTGGTTGAGAAAAAAATGGTTTTAATTCCATGCTCAAACTTTAAACCCTTTGCCATCATTTTGTTTGGTTTGTACCTACTATTATCACCCTTCTCTTCATGTTTTTTTGGTTTTTGCTTATTGCCATTGCCTTCTTCTTTTGTGTTTTTTTCTTGGTTCACACTTGTTACCATCATCTTTTTTTTTGGTGTGCTTTTCTTAATTCACACCTATTAACATCCCTCTCCTTTTTGTGTATTTCTTTTCATTATGCTTACTATCATTGTTATTTTTTTCATTTTTTTTTTTGGTTCGTGCTTGTTACCATCACCTTTTTTTTGTGTTTTTTTTCTCATTTGTGCTTGTTGCCATTGCTTTCCTTTTTGTTTTTTTTTCTTGGTTGGCAATAACCTTTTGCCATTACCTTCCCTTTCATGTTTTCTTGATTTTCGCTTGTTGTCGTCACCTTTTTTTTTGTGTTTTTTAAAAAAGTTTAAGGTTTGATGTCATGAAGGTTATTCTTGAAAAATGATTTTATCTCATTGAACTTCCATTGAAGGTTGATCATTGCAATTTTACATTAAATTTTGTTGTAATCACAAGCATAATAACAATGGTGAACTCTACAATCACAAATGTTGCACAACAATCGGCTTTGTTGGCAAAATAATAAGACTTTTGTGAACCAAGAGTTATACTACCACAATTTGGGCATTTTTTGCATCTATTAACATGATTTCTCTCAAAGTAAGTTCAAGCTCAAACTAACTCAAACAATTGAAGTGCATTATTTGTTATCCTTTGCTTTGATTACATGATGTACAAATGACATCGTATCATATAAGATGACAAAAATGATTTTTGCATTTCAAAAGCATATTGAAGTTACTCATTGACAAATGTGGAATGAATGGATTGAACAAAAAATAGATGGGCTTGAAGGAGAGAAAGATCTTTTGTTGACCTACAAAGAAATATGTTTGCCCCACCTTTTCAACCATTTCTACTTTTTTTTGCTAGTGTGTGCCTTACCCTACGGTTGATTCTCACCAAAGGGAGTTTGAAGAAGATTTGACATTGTTTATAGTTAAGGAACAAATGCCATTATCTTTTGTCTAGGCCCTATTTTTTAGGAGGTTAATTTTGAGACATAATTTTCATCTTATTTTTCCATCTTGGTGAAGCATGGTCAATGTTTTGCTTAAGATGGTAGAGAAAACCAAGGAAAAATACATTGTTAAAACCTTTTGAATTTTGTAATTCTTGCATTAAGAGTTTTGAATTATGGTGTTTAGAACAAGATTGAACACTTTTGTTTTCATTGTGCATTTTTTGAATGATAAATGGGAACCTAATCATGTAACCATTGGTTTTTTTGAAAAAACAAAAACTTCTAGGAGTGTCATGGCTTTACAAGTTAATGAAGTACTTATAAAACATGGGTTCAATGCTTAGGTTGTTACTTATGTCAAAGATAGGATCTAGGTAATCTTAATTTAACCATGACTACTACATTGACTTTTGTTATTTCATGTGCAGTGTTGGGGTTGGGGTTGGCAATACTGTTTATAGGGACATGTTGGGGGCATGTTATGTTTAAGTGTTATCAACATGTGACAAATGATTTAAAAATTTATGTTGGTTTAATTTTTAAAATCCATTTTGTGAAAAACTATCACATGGACTAAAAAAAGTGGGAAGGGGTGGCAAAAATGGCACAAAACATGTATGACTATTGGAGTGTCCCCACAAAAGTTTAAAACTATGGTCAAAATTTTATTTGCTTCCCAAATCATTTTGTTCTAGGAAACTTTGGAATTCAAACACACCATTACCTTTTGCTATGGAAGGCAACAACCATTGACACATCAAGGCCATGCGCTAAATCCACAAGATTGGGCTATTGCCTAAATAGTTACAAATACTTTGGGTTTGGTGTTCTAACAATATGTGTTGAACCAAAGTTGAGGTTATTAGTTTCTTTATAATGCCTTTATTACGACCATGTCACTTGTATGTCAAATGTGCATGGATTCCTTAAGACATGACTTCAATGAGACTTGAGATTTTGATGGTGAGCTTCAAGTCCTATGACAACAAATGCAAAAACATGTACAAATTTTGGATCCATCGCTTTCATTTATGATTTCTTTTCAAACTTGCAAAATTCACAATATGTTGGCAATGCTATGAACCCCTTGTTACAAGGGTTTGGGGTTGTTCATTTGATATGTTGACAAGGAGAGGGCGCTTCAAATTACAAGTGAGTGAGAATACATGTATTGTTCCCGTTCTTTGTTTATGCATACACGTTTTAAAACCCAATTGAGGTAAGTGAAAAGGCTCTTAGCTTTGCATCCCAAATGATTGAATCCACAAGTCTATATGATTTCATGGAAATTAATGAAGACATGGCCTTGTTAGTTGTGAAAAAACAACCGGCCCATTTTAGGATATGGAAAATCATTGAAGAGGAATGCCAAGATCATTAACATGTTGGAAAGCCCATGAACAACATTTTTCTTATGTTGCATTTATAGTTTAACAAGTGTTGGGACTGTTGGTTCTCAAATTGAAATAGAAAGAATCTTCAACACTATAAATATTTGCACAAACCTAAGACACTTTCAATTGGGCATGGACAATTTTGAGATACTTATAATCATTTACAAAAATTGGCATAGTGGTGGTGCCCATGTTGGAAGTTCTCCATCCATGGATAAAGATGAGCATGTTGGTGGTTTGCCATCAATGGGCAGAATGGTGTTTTTGGGGCTGAATTATGGCAGGCTTTGAGGCAAAAAAAAGGATGAATTGGTGAATTTTTGAGGGGTAATTTTGGGGACAAATTTGAGCTTGCTTGGGGTGGGTTTTATGGCAAACTTGAGAATGTTTGAGGGCTAATTTCAAAGTGTTACAGATGACATATTTCAAAGTTGGTGTACAAGTGCATGAGACAAGAAAACATGGAACCAAATGACCTAAAAGAAATAGTACTGATCCATTAGAAACTAGTAGCGTAGTTTAGAGTTCACAAGTAGGTTACTTTGGCTGTTGCAAGCCTTGTGAAAGCTTTGTCAAAATTTGGATTCTTTTATGGGAATATATACTTATATTTTGTTTCAATGTTTCTAATGATGTTTTGGGTTCTGGACCCTAATCAAGAGGTTACCTGGAACCTAGCCTAACCTACCCTACAACCGGGAACTGGCATACTTTGAAAATACAAAAGAAGCCAGAACTGAAACCGCCTCCTGAAATAAAAGACTGAAACTGAAACTGAGTCCCAATTTTGGAAAAAAGGAACCAAAACCAAACCAGAACCAGTTCCTTCACGAAATTTAAGAACTGGAACCAGAGGTTTTTCTAGAACCTAGGAACCGCACAACACCAGTTGGAACCATACAACAACGTTTAACAACCCTTCCCCTAATCACTCTTGCAATTAGATTCTTGACCTGTTGGTCTGACAATCTATGAAGAACTGTTGTCAGTCTCACAATCTACAAAGAACTCATGTGAGCTGCTGTCAGCCTAACAATCTACAAAGAACTCTTGGGAGCTACTGTCAGCCTTACAATCTACAAAGAACTCTTGTGTGCTGCTATCAGTCCCACAATGACTGCTCCAAATTTGGCAATATCTGATCTAATGGAATCTACAGGAAGCATAGGAACCCATTCAATCCTGTCATATTCTGGGTCGGGATGACTAGTCAAAAGTGTTAATGTTTTCAGCCTACTGAATCTGTTGCTAAAATCAAAGAAATTGCAAGTCATTAGAAGTATGATTTAGCTCACCTGGTGGTTAACAGTATATTATTGCCAGTGCCAATAGGGTCTTTGTCTAGTTACATGAAGTTGGAAGTAAACAGTAGGACAGGATGCATTTGTGCTTCCACATCATGTTTACTGCACACAATTGACCCTTTCATGACAGCTCAGGAGGGTTACTGACAATCAGAATGTGAAATGATATGTGCTGAGAATCCCCTGAATTAATTATAGGGGACTCTCAATGCAAAATCTGCTCAAATCTATGAAATTGTAGAGAACTCTTCACAATAATAATTTGAAGGTAACTCTGCAATGAGTGCAGCCATAACCTTATGAGACTTGCTCACAAAGTGTCAGACCTTCACCTTCATCACAAATGGCAGTGACAAAGCTGCCATGACTACCCACTGACTTCAGCAGCTGCTGACAGTGGGTGTAGAGAAGCCTATAATAATCTTCCCAAAAGTTTGGGCACAAATAAGTAGATAAGAATCTGCCCAAAATTCCAGACATTATATCAAGGGTGCATTTCATGGCTACTTGCCCATATAAGCTCAGCCTGGGAACAATGATCGGTTGTCACTCCCCATAATCACTTCCTCTTTGATGACATCATTGGATGGAGCTACCCAGCACTTGTTTCTTGCAGCTTACAAAGCTCGACTTCCATGAATATGCATGCTTGAAAATGTCTTGAAGAAGAGCAGTTTTTGAGCACTTGTGATCCTTTCTGTGAGATCCAAAGCTAGTGTTCCAAGTATTGGCTGAAAGTTTGGCAAATGTCATCATGGGCAATTGGAGTTATGGAGGCTCACAAGTCAAGGATTTAGCCTGCAAGCTTTCCAAAAACGATGCCAGTGAACACCAGTGCCCCAAGCCATTTGTTTGATACAAATCTGCAAAAAAAAAACCTTATTAGTACATGTATGCAAGAGGCTGGTGAAGGGGAATATAACAGACCCGAAAAACCTTTTCTCAATCCTTGTGAACAGATTGCTGTTGGCAGTGCTGGACATCATAGGAAGTTATGGAAAATTCTGGGCAAAAGAGGGGCTTTGACAACAAGAGGAGGGAAGACATGATATGCTTACTTAGAGTTGCAGTCGACACAGCTGTGAATGTCAACAGTTGAAACTTGCCATGCCAGGTGTCCAGCTGCTCCTGCCACACCTACATAGAAGGGCCATCCTGTTTCCCACCCACAGAAAAATTGTCAGACCTTCAACCAATTCCACAATGCCTTGATACATTCCCACTCAGAAAGACCAACCACAACAACCCTAATGAGTCTCAAAATCAGTACTATCTCTCAGCAGTAACCAAAAGTATGCAACTTGCTCATGAAGTACCAATAGAATAGGAAGTACCAAGATGCGCATTGTAACCCGCAAGTACAAGACTACTTATGAAAGCAGTACTGAATCCAGTGAGCCATGGTCGAGTCTCCTGGCCAAACCGAAGGGCAGTTGACTTCACACCAACTCTCAGATCATCATCCTTATCTTGGTGTGCATAGATAGTATCATAAACAAGAGTCCAGCACACACCCGAAAAATACAGTGGGAGGACCACAAATGGGTCAATTTCCCCTCTCACTGCTGCCCATCCCAGCAGTGCGCCCCAGTTGAATGTCAAGCCCAAGAATGCTTGTGGCTGTCATACCCACATCCAGCCATTCATCATGTTCAGAGCAGAAACTATTGCTATTCCTATTCTGCAAATGGATTTGCAACATGAAGTTGGTACTTTCGAAGGACTGTCATGAACTACAAACAATAACACAACTAATGACAGAGATGTTCAAAATGGAACCTAAAAAGTTGCACTTTGTTAGGACTTCCCTTTTGGAAAGAGTTGCCCCCCACACACAGTCTGGAGTGCTCAGATCCAAAGGTTGAGGCATGCAAATTCAAGATCCTACCTCATACTATCAACTTCCAACAACAAGAAAAACAAGACAAAGTCTCAGACAATGGAAGTTTGAATAAAGGAAATTTGTACAGAGCTTACCCAGAAGGTCCACCGCTTCATGAGAGGATAAGAACCCACCAGCAGCAGTGATGACGCTCCCAATACCTGACTGTACATGCATCCACATCAAAGGAAAAATGTCCAAAAGGGGTCAATCTGGTATGACATCACTGCCATGGTTGCTGCTCTCAGTTGTAGTTCTGTGACAAGGGCCCCTAACATTCAAAGATCAAATCTGGTATGCTCTAGCATGCCCAAATTGGCTATACAAACTACTTGATGTGGTACCTCAGCCTTGAGAACTGAAACAGAATGACCAGAAGAGCTTGCCTGAAGGTGTTAAGCTGAAGCAAAATGCCAAGCCCCAACAGCAGCTGGCAACCCAAAAACGTCAGTCCCTGGAATGGGGTCAATGCACCAGACACAATTGGCCGAAGTCTTGTCCTCTCAACCTTCAAAAAAATATACATTCAAAGCTCCGACTGTTAAGTCACAAACATACATCAAAGTGCTTCCTGAATGTCCAGGATCATAGTAGAGGACAAAAGCTTTATTTTACAACACTTTTGCAGGTTACGGGTGGTGGTGATAGGCGTTTTACAGACATGTGTGGATATCGAATAACATGATATGTGAAAGAAAACTGAAATTGCCAGTCAAGACCATCATGATGATCGTGGTGCAAGCTCACTACCTCACCTTTCCATCAATATCACGGTCCAGCAAATCATTGACAGTGCAGCCAGCACCTCGCAAAAGAATTGCACCCAGACCAAATAACACCATCATCTCAAAATCAGGCAAACTTGCAGCCGGAGCTGCAAGAGAGATTGACCTGTAGAAGAGGATTGAAAAAAACACCCACTGCTTCAGATTTCCACATCCTTCAACCAAACCCTAATCACCTGAAGGAGACGGAAAAATAGAGAATCAAAACAACCCCACATCTTTAGATTTCCACATTCTTCAACCAAACCCTAATCACCTGAAGGAGAAAGAAAAATAGAGGAAACAACGAGAAAGACGAGAACAAGAAGAAGTGGAGGAGATTTTGACATGGGTGTTGTGATTGTTTTCTCAAATACCAGAAGCAGGGCCAGGCAAGGAGCCAAGTGCCAATGGGTTTGTCAAGGCGGGCAAGATGAGCAAATGGCTGAAGCTGCCTGGGTAGCACTTTCTCAATCCATGATACAGCAGCTACTGCACCAGCAGCAGCAGCAGCTGTAGTCCCTTCTCTTGATCTCTTTCCCTTCTCACTCCTCTCTATACTGCACCTTTCCTCAGACACTCCAGCATCATTTGCTGTTGAATATGATGCACAATAATGTTCTTCTGTTCTTGTCTCAGTCGGAGAGTATCTTCTTCTCAAAGTTGCAGTAGTCAGATGCCGGATCACCTGATTTTCTAATCCAAATCTCTCGGATATGCTTGCGTAGCTTCTTCTGCTGCTGTGCAAGAAGAAGTTGTCTTTGGTGAAGAAGAAGACTTCAGGTTGCAGTGAATCTCGTCTTGTGAGCTGCTGTTCGTCTTCTTCATCCTTTCTTTTCTCTCTCCATCCTTCATCATGATCTCCAAACCTCGAGAAGCTCAGAAACTGGTGCAGATTGTTGTTTCTAGAATGATGCAGATACTGCTGGTGGTTGTCGTCGACGGCGGCTCTTCCAATAACGGAGGAATAAGAAGAGGGTGAGGAGCAGTGGGATTCACACCTGCTTGAGGAGGAGGAGCACCGAGCCAACCGGCGGAGGAGGAGAAAAGAAGAGAGCTTGGACATGATGCCGGCGTCGTCTAGGAGAAAGCTTCTTCAAGCAAATCTTGTTCGCAAGACTTGAGAATCCAATTCTTCTTCTTCTGCTTCTTTTCCCATCTTCTTCTTCTTCTTCATGAGCCATCCGCTCCAACTCCCATGCCGCATGCTTGCTTGTGTTCTCCCAGGGTTCGAGCTCTGGCTAGGGTTTCTAGGTTGGCTGGGGTTTCAAGCAGGAAGTAATGAAGCCCTTGCAACACAAAAGGGAGGATTTCAGCCTCCTCATGTGCTTCATTGTTTCTTCTTATTTTCAAGGGAAAGTTAAGTTTTTCACCTGGATTTGGCAGAGTATATGGAGATTCCTCAATGGATACTCATGAGAGTTTTTTTCATTATATCTAGGGTTTAGGGTTTTGGTTTTGGTTTTAGAAAATCCTAAATCAGAGAATCACGTCACTCTCCAGAATGTCAGCGTCTTTCTATTGCACTTGTTTTGCATCTTTGAGATGGTCACCTGGGGCTTTATATTGTGGTCTGGTGGATTCATACTTTTAGCTTGAAGGTGTTGCGTTGTGGGCTCCTGGTATTAATGCAGGTGGAAAAGAAGAGAAAGTGTAATGGACAGGAAAAAGGAGGGCACTTGAGACTAAGAAGCAAAAAGGATGTCAAGTTTTAGCTGAATTTCTGATTGTGCTCTAGAGGTAAATTGTAAACCCTAAACCCTAAAACCCCCCTTTTTCTGTTGTATGCAAAACTAGGCACTTGGGAAGCACTTGCATTCCTGAATTGATCTTCTCACTGAGAAATTGTGTGGTTCCAAGATACAAAAAGCCCCACACTTGTACTTTGGATTGTGTAAGTCCTTCACAATTGTCCTATTTGTCCTGAAATGATATTTGGTTGTTTTTCTGTTGGTGCCAGTGACCCTTGGAGGTTTGTTTTACATGATTTATAATGTTGAGCAATTGTATTGATGGTGCAGAATGTGTTGTTGATAAATAGCTTGATGTGGTGGGAGGACTTTGATGGCAAGATACCCATCTTCACAATTTTGGAACCCATGGAAATGACCGTGGAGATTTTGAAGCATTATCATCACTAATCTGAAGGTGATCAATCTCTTGAGAATTCCTTTCTCCCTGCTTTTGAATGTTTTTGAGTGTATTCATTCCTCAGCTCCTGTTGTCTTTGCTGTCTTGTGTATGTGGTCAAATGGAGTTCAGTGCAAAAGAATGTGAAAGATACTGGGTGTGCCTAAGATTGTGAGAGATCATCAATGAGGCAAAGAAGAAGACAAAAGCACCTGATCATTTTCAGTGTGCTTGAAACCTGGAGTGAACAAAGAGAAAGGAGAATGCCAAGAATGTGTGCAGTGTGCATTTAATACTCCACTCTCAGCTCTGTGACACAGGTACATACAATCCTTGGTCCTCCTCAATTGCATGTGTGGATTATAGGCTAGTTTTGCAAGGAGGTCCTTTTTTTCTTTGCCATGTATACAGATGCCTACATCTAGAAGAAAACTGTTCATTCTTGAGGGCAATTCATTGCTGTGCAGGCAACGGAGATTTGGTATGACCTGTAAACTGATGAGCACTCTTATTGAGAAGGGTGTGGAGTTTGTGAGCTTGTATTTTGAGACACTGGACAAGGATGTTGCTCCTGAGAAGGTTTCACCATGGCTACAGCATATTGAGCTAAATTGCAGCATGATGGTGGACACGAAGCTTAGGATATTGGTGAGGAAGACATCGTAAATTCAATGATGATTCTGACCTGCATTTTCAACAAAGACAAAATGGAGGAGAAGTTCATTCTTTTGGATTCGGATTATGAATGATGAGGAGGCACCCAAAGGCTAGATTTGGAGCAATCAGAAGATGACATATATTCTTCACAAAAATTGATAGAATATGTTCACAGAGATGGCATGTTGTGGCATCCCAGATATATGGAAGGTATTATTCACAAGGAGGAGCAGAAGAATCTTTTATACAAGATTGATGGGAGACTTTGTGTTGCATCCCAATGACTTGATTTCCGCCTCCCACACCACAGACACCACATTGAGCAAGTGGTAAGGTTTTTCACTTTTTGGACCTTGAGCAATCCTAGTGCTGGTTGTCATTCAAAGGTGTGAGAATGATCTCCAAACTTTTGCATGGCCGCAGCAACTTCTGCTGCGCATTTGAGTAATAATTGTAACATGCATGTCAATACTTAAGAGAAAGACAGGTCAACCATTTTTCTGGTCAAATTGACACACAATACAACAGTCACTTGGATCTCCGCTATGACTGTTCATATTGTTCCATGCTTCCTGAACAGTAGAGGGCTTGCAAATCGTGCCTTTCATTGGTGCGTTTCAATCTAAAGTCCAAGGTTGAATATCTCCAATTTGACTGACAATTTTGACAATAGAACCATTGAACTTAGATTGGCAACAGAATACTCATTCAAACGTAGAATCTTCAAGACTACTACTACTGCTACTACTACTACAGAAGAGGTAATAAAGTTGTGAACCCATAGTCGTTGTGGGTGGCAATGCTTTAAAAGCAGGTCCATCAAATGAATATAGATGCTTGTAAAATAGTAATTTGGATGAAGTTTATGTGTTTAATAATGGTTGATATTGGCTAATGTTAGGGATATACAATTGGGGTTGAAACTAAGTTTGGACTTGTAAATATGATGTGGAAATGATAGAGCAAATACGCAAAGTAATCTTGCTTTTGGGCCCTTTTCATCCCCAAACCCTGTGTATTGACAATGTCAACAAATATATTAAAAACAAGGTTTCGAACATTGAATTATATGTATTTATTACACAAAATTTGCACAAATTTTTGAAATATTAGAGTTATCCATAAAGGAAGAAAAACACAGCACCAGAACCCTGAGTTTGGTCATACACAGGGTGAGATTCAAAAAAAAAACCTGCAAAAAAGTACATTAGCATTCAAGGGGGGATAAAACTCAGAAAACCATCAATTTTGGTGGTAAACTGAGTTTCATCCTGTCTTTCCTTTTTCCTGAGCGCCTCCACTGCTGCTACATAGATTTTCGCTCCTCCTAACTGTACAAGTACTGTAATTAGTCTCGAACCTTGTTTTGCAGCAGACTGAGTTGAGCATTTTATACTGAGATTTAATCAAATGTCTTTACTTTGCAGATACCACTGAAAGAGGGGATACGGGGTGACAGGAGGGGTGAAGACAACGTGGTTCCTTTCTGGATAACTCTATTATACAAGTAATTTACCTGGCAGTTATGAAAAAAATCAACAACTGGAAACACTGGTTCAAACCAGGGTTGGGTGGTTACTTAGAAACATGAACCGACCCCAATTATTCTTAAGGTTCATACCCACAATCCTTTAAAATAACCATTTTGGGGGTGGGGATTTTTTTTTTTTTTTTTTCCCCTTTGTTCTAATGTGTTCCCATGGGGTTCTCCAAGCTCTCAAGTTGTTCCTCAAGATGTTCCCAATAACACCTCAGTGTTATACCATATAAGGTTGGCCATAGGGGAGCACATTTGTTTCTATTTTGTGATTGGGAGGTGGGGGGAGATCTGAAGAGGTGCTTCTATTAGGGAGTGCCCAATGTTCCAAAAAATTGATGATGGGCCAATAAATATGGCTCGGTCCTCCCATCCCCCCCGCACCCAAAGGTGTGAATGCATCCAATGAACGAATTCATCTGAATCAGTCACAATATCTAGCAATATGTAGCTTTAGATGTCCACTTACACTTGATGCAATTGGCTTCCATTTTTTGACTTAGCCATGTTGGCACTCTTTGTCATGTTGGCCATGTTGGCCACTCTTTGTGCTTAGTCCACACATGCACCCAATGGATAGTAATTTTATCAAAATATTTCTAAAATTACACAATACCTTTGACAAAAGTGCGAAACATGGTAGTTTTGACACATAAGGCATCATCATGCACTCAAAATTGTTGTTCTTGAAATTCTTGTCACACTACATTGATGAGCACATATGTGGTGAAAGGGTGCTGTATAAGATGGTGTATAACATCCCCATATGTTTGATGTTTAGTTCTCACAAGGTCATATATGTTGAAACTCACTACGTCCACATTGGGTTTAGCCTATAACATAAGGGCACATGGCAACAACATTGTGAGTCTTCTTGAACCTTTTAAGACCCACCCTTTCTAGCATGACACATGTGACAAGCATGTGCATGTTGCTTTGTTGGCTTGCTTTTTTCAAAATCCATACGGCATTGTGGACATCATGAGATTGGGTTTCCTTCCTTTTTCTAAAATCAATTTGCCATTGTCTTAGCCTCTTCTTTTGTGTTAAAATTCTACTTGAAGATAAGAAAGATTGATAATCTTGGTCAATGGAAAGACAAGGCCTTTTCTTCGTTGTTGCAAGGTCTTCTTGCAACAAACTTTGGTAGGTTTACATCGTGTGCAGATTAGGATAATACTAGAGAAATACGAGGCCATAATAATGGGCTTCAAGAAGATGATATTGGTTTGGTACTGCTGGATCTCCACAACTAAGGTTAAGTTTTACTTGTCTTTGAGGTATGCTTGATTGTGTCAGGGATTTGTTGGTGGTTGGTGGAACATGAAGTTTAGGGTTTAGGGCTTTAGGTAAGGGTATGTACTAGTGTTGGGAGAATGCACAAGTTTTGCAATATTTATCACAATATCTGATTTTGTAGCATAATAATTTCTTGTGATGTATATACTTCTTGGGATGCTTGTCTATTTTATGTTTTTTTTTGTTTTTCTCTTGGTATGATATATGCAAAATTTGAAGTTTTGCCAAATTTTGATGTGAAAAATATGATTTTGAGCTATGCAAAGGATTTTTCATGGGAAAAATGGCCCTCATCTTTCCGTAGTCTTTCCTTCACAGGCACAACCAACAACAAATAAGAAGCAAAGACTGTTGAACAAGATGAAAAATGATTAAATCAGCCTTTTTTCATTAGTGAAAGTTCACCGAAAAAAGAAAAATAAAATAAAATGAAGTGATTGGAAAATGGAATGGTTCTTGAAAGGGGAGGCAGGGTTTCAATCGCCAGAATTAGTCAGGGAAAAGCGAAAAGCAATCGTCATATTTTTATTTTTGGTTTTCAGTATGTAGCTAAAAAGATAGAAGGATGATTAGAGATTTGCCCTTCATATTGGGTTTATAGTCAGATTTGGCTAAATATTCTAAGATAATCACCATTTTTTCTTCTTCTTTTGTATGGGGGTTCCTTTTTCTTTTTCTTTTCCCCTGAATTTTGAGATATTGAAAATTTGCAAAATTCTTCCCCAAAAATAGCAAAATTAGTCAAATTTAACCTTAAAAAAAATCCAAAATTTTCCCAATTTCCAAACATCCAAAATTTCTAAAATTTCCCTTTTTCCCTCTAAAACAGGGGCAAAATTTGCTAGGAAAAAAAAAAAAAAAAAACTGCATGAAATTCAAAAGGGGTAGACCCTGTGGGGAATGAAGATCAAAAACTTGAGTAGAGTAGCATCTCAGTGTTTTCTTTTCAATATATATATATATTTCGTTTCTTGGACCAGAAATAAACAAATAAATTGGTAAATTTATGGAAAATTTGAATTTTCTAGTTTTAAAAGCTCAACTAATTTTACTAAGTTATTTTGGGGAGGGGAGAAAAAAAAACGTCAATTAAATTTCAAAATCACAAATTTAAAAAATAAAATAAAATCTAAAACTCAACAAAACTAAAAATATTTATTAGAATTAATAATATTTCATTAATAAATGTATTAATAAAATTTAATTAATAAAAAAACCATAACTAGCTGTGGATAATGATGATGATGATGATGATGATGATGTAGTAGTAGTGGTGGTGGTGGTGGTGGTGGTGTTGGTGGTATTTTGTAACCCAAGTGAGTGAGTGAGTGAGTGAGTGAGTAGGCTTAAATAAGTACACCACCCAAGTGACTCAAATCAAGTCCCACTTCCCTTTTTCCCCCATCAACAACTTTCACTCCCACTTCCCACTTTCTTTCTTCACGTCGTGGACATGCCGTGATCGGATCTCGCAGAGCCTGGATCGGCCAATTCGTAAAGCTCTTGCAGCAGCAATCAAGCAAACAAGCAATCAATCAATCCATCAAGCAAGCAAGCAAGCAAGCAAGCAATTTTGTTCAGAAAAATATTTCACTACGAGACTTCGAACTACGGGTTGTTTGCAATTCAGAGACTGAAAATATGTTTCACGCGCTTTGCTTCCTCATCATCATCTTCTTCATGTCCAATTCTTCTGGTGATTAATATTCCTTCATGCGCATTATCTCTGAATTAATAATATCCATGCTCAAGAATTCGCATTCTATTGTGTTTTCTTGTCATCGTTTGTTGGTTGTTTTTCATGTGGAGTTTTAATTGCTTGTTGGGTCACATGATCACGGGGTTTTTTTTTTTTTTTTTTGGGTTGCTTTGTTGATTGTAGGAAGCTTGTACATGAATATTGTGGTCGATGGAGCAGCTGCTAATTCTTTTGAGGCGTTTTATGCGTTTGGAGACTCGTACGTCGACACTGGGAACGGAGGTTACATGGGTCCGCCGTATGGAATGACATGGCCTGGACATGCTGCTGGCCGTCCTTGTGATGGTCGTAACCAAGTCGACCATTTCGGTAAGTCTTATGCTCTCGGATCTAGACTCTAGAACCGAAAGAAAGAAACAGCTTTCATCAAATTAACTGCACGACTAGACGTAGCTAGTATCCCATGTCCGCCGAAGTAAGTGCAGCAGACATAAAAGAACAAAGAACTTCATGAAGTTCATGATCATGGATGCTAGAGATGATCAGTGTAAGTACATCGCTTTTACTGATGCGTACTAGGTGATCCAGCCCGATCCTTATATCCGACTGACTGTCATGTGCATTTGCTGCTGCAGCGATGCTTTTCGGTTTGCCATCACCCACTCCGTTTAAACAGATGAAGAACAACGAGAGCGTGGGTGGCATCAACTTCGGTCGCTCGGGAGGTGGAGTCACGTACGCATTTGGTTACACTCCTCTCGACACGCAGGTGGACGAGTTCGAGGGTCTTGTTCAGGAAGGCGTGTTGCTGCAAAAGCATTTGGCAAACTCCGTTGCTCTGGTTTGTCTGGCCGTCAACGATTACTCCGCTTACAACCGCCAAGGATCTCCTCTGGTAAGTGCGTAGTATAAATACGCCACTCCATTTGCAGCTGCAGCCCATTACAGTAGTGGATCTCCTGCTGTGATGTTGCAGGATCTATCTTCTTTGTCGAGTACTCTAGCTATTTATCCTGTCGAAGATCCTTTGTCCGAATTATTCTTCTAACTTGGAGACTAATTGTTTCTTGTGGTACCGTGTATCTGTACCCAATTGTTAGGGAGTTCCGGAGCTCATAACAACAGTGGTGGACGGAATTGCACTCAACATCATGCGCATACACCAGCTGGGAATTCGCAACATCATAGTGGCAGACCTGGTTCTCATGGCATGCATGCCATACATCACCGCCAGTGTGGGCTACGCTCATTGCAGTCACAACCAAACCCTGCGCAATGAGACAACACAGCACAACTTGCTGCTGGAGAAAAGGGTGAACCTCCTCAATCAGGAGCTCGCTGGATCATCAGCTGCTCGCATCATCATCGTCGACCAGACCAAAGCTTTCTGGTACCTCATGCATGAAGGAGCTTCCAAATATGGCAAGTACTGCAGCAGCAGCAGCAGCAGGGCTTCAACCTTATAAAACTTGTTATATCAGAATTAACTCGTATCAAAACTTGAACTGGGTTTTGTTCCATGGATTTATCCCGAGTCTATACCATCTTGCTAAAACAACTACCTCATGGGGTTCTTCTCCCCTACCCATGAGCTATATGTGTAGGGTTAACTCCTGAGCCTTTTTTTTCCCTTGGCCATGGGGTTCTTTTGCATCTGACACAAACTCTGGGCACTGGGTGCTTTGCTTTCTATTACAGGTTTTGCGGATCATCCTCTCAGCCCTTGTTGTACAGACAAAGAGGACTCCAGAATTCAGCTCTGCGGCAACACGGACAGTGAGGGACGAGCGTTATACAAAGTGTGCAAGGAGCCATCGCAGAGAGTGATCTTCGATGGGATCCATCCCACGGATGCTGCATGGAAAGCTGCGATTCATCTCTACTCTTCCGTCTCCGGATACACACGTTGTGGACCCAAGCTCAACACATGGATTAGCCAAAGACAGCGAGTTTAGCATGAACCCTAATTCAAAGGGTTTGCTGCACTCTTTCTCTAATCCTCATCCTAAGTGTGCTTAATTAAGGCAAATTTTATTAATTAGCCAAGGATTTATCTTAGTGCTTAATTAATCAGCCAGGATTCTTAGCAGGGTTTTTGGTTTTTCAATTTTGTGATGTAGCCAAACTGGCTATCTATCACCCACAAGAAGAAGATTTAGCCAAATTTAGCCAAATTAAATTTTTGGCTATATGGCAGCCATATATGAACTTTGTAGAAAACTTTAAGAATCCACATATTTATTATTTTGGCTACCTGCTTGAAGCCTATTCTAGAACACACACTTGATGAACCATGGTTCAAGATCTGGTTTTAAAACATTTGGGAATTTTCTGGTTCAAGGTTCTTGGCAAGATCATTTTATCCTTGAAAAGAATTCTTTGAGATTGGGAGAAATAATGGAATTTCTTTTAGGGGTTGCCTATCTTTCCCTTGCAGATCAAACTATGGTATAATTTGCCTCTTAAAGAAGTGCAATTTAGGGTTCCTGAGGATTCTCCTACACGGAAAAAGCCCGGAAGGTCCTGATTACGCAATTTAGGGTTCCTGAGGATTGTCATACATGGAAAAACCTGGAAGGTCCTGATTATGCAATTTAGGGTTCCTGAGGATTGTGGTACATGGAAAAGCCTGGAAGGTCATGATTATGCAAATTAGGGCTCCCATGTTCCGTATGAGAAAAGAAAGAGAGATTCCCAGCTCTTTACTTGTCACACAAGCTTTCAAAGGAACCTCAAAGAGAGATTTAGAGTAGGAGTTAAATTCATGTTGTCTAATGAATTAACTTTTCTCTCCAAAACTTGAGCCCAAATATGCATGATGCCATTGCAATGGATCCCTTTTGATTTGGCAAAGGATTGATCCTGAATAAATTGAACTAAATGCAAGCTTAAACCTGATTAGTACACTAGAGTTTTCTCCCAAGGTTGTGTTAAGTCTTAGGTCAGATACCTGGGTTCTGTGATGGTTGCACTTTGCCTATGTGCATATTACTAGTGACCATTTTTATTTGCTAAAATTTGCCTTTCACATGAAAATCAATACGGGTTTTGCAACCGAAAATATCAAGCCATTTTATTATTGTGAATGTGTGAATAGGTCAAAAGGATGTTAGCTCTGCCCAGAAACTCACAACCTTTTTTTAGCCAATGAAGTGGCTGAAATGCACTTGGAAAGCTAAGGGTTTTTTTTTCCTTGGGGGAAAAGGGCGATGGGAATTACATTAAATTTTGTTAAGGTGACAATAAGTTGTGTTTTTTGTGGATGTGCCAATCAAAATGGCTCATTGCATCTCAGGGGTGTGGGTTTATTAGGGTTCCTTGATTGAAACTTGACCTTCATAGAATTAAAAAAACCAATAGTTTTTATGAGGTTTAGGGTTTTCATGATTGTCAAGTTTGAGTTTTCAACAATGGATGAAGTAAGAGAACACATTGTTATAATTTAGTTTTTGGATGGTGAACTCAAAATGACAAGAGCACGTTGCCATTTTTCTTATTATTTTTACTTACAATGGCAAGTGCGCAAAATGCATCGAACTTTGATGTAGACGAAGGTGAATTTTTAAGAAACTTTTCTCATTTTCTTCACTTGACTTTGTCCATTTGTTTTTGTTGCATTCATTTCTTGTCTCTCTTGTCTCCTACGCTCCTTGTTCGTCATTTGTCATTATTCCAAGAGTCTAGATTCAAGAAGCTCAAAGGTTGTTAGTGCTTATGTTACTATAGGTTGTTGTTTCCAATCATTGATCCTTCAATTCAAATTCATTCTCTTGAATCAAACTTTTTTCTAATCACATTTTGTGCCCTCTTTCACCCACCTTCCAACCTATTATTACCATGGAATCTTGAACTCTAGATGCTAAGGCACTTAATTCTAATTCCCTTTGTGTTGTTAGTGGGCACATTACAAGATACAGTAGTAATAGTAGTGTTGTGAATGGTGTGGAATAAGAAAGTTTGTTTAATGCTAGCACTAACAATCTTGTAATGTAAAAAACATTATTAAAAAGTTTGAAAAAAAAATTAATGTTCGAAAAACCTCACCAAAGGACTTTGAACACTTGTGAATTCTTCAAGATAAACAACAATCAAAAAGTTGATTTGCAACATAGTCAAATTATGCGATGCATTGTCTATCATAGTGAAACAATGGACCTCAAAGTTATAGGCTTGCAAATACGATGTCATTAATGCTTCATTGCTTACAACAAGGTTTATGGCATGTGAAACAAGAACATGTCTCTTTGTTTAAGAAATTTAGATAGGAATAACATGTTCATCTTCAAGGTCTTCTTGATCAGGAACCAACAACTAAATGAAAGAATGTAATTTCAAGTTTGATTTCATTTTGTTGTTTTGAGATTTTTTTGTGTCTGATTGGACAAAAATGGGCATAATTTTGAATTTTTTGATCACACTCATTTTAAATTTTTATTGGGAATTAGGAAGCTTCATTGAACTTTATGGATTATGGATTTTTTGGATCATTTTTTTTGCATGGTTGAGTTCAATGAACTTTATAATGTACAAGCTGTAATTGCCTTGTGCCTTCATTGAATAAAAACTCATTGAATTGCATTGTAGATTATAATGTTTTTATTGGAAAATAATTCAAATAATAATCTCTTGATGCAATTAAAAAATTGGCCTTGATCAGTAATGATGTAAAGTGTCATGGGAATGTCAAGGTAAGTTTTACATTATATGTTTCAACCCCAAGGCAAAGGAACAACATAGAAAAAACAAAACAAGTCAAAATTGCATGGTGTATTTATTTTTAAACCTCACATTTTCCTTGTTTCTTATCCATTTTCAACAATGGGTGTGCTAGATTAAATTTACATTAATTATCTAAGCTCCAAAGGTAAAAAAAACAACGCAAAAAAGCCATGAAAAAAATGAATGTGTTGAATTTTAAAATGTGAATTAAGTCATGACTAAACATTAACCCAAATTTTACTTTTGATAACCTTATTTTCCTCATTTTGTGTCATTTTTGAACAATCTAAACAACTATGGGTGCGCCAAGTCAAGGTCCATTTGCCTATCCATTGTTTGTTCATGGGCCTATCTTGTAATAATTGTAAATAAATTTTTAATTTGATATTATTTATGGTACTTTTCAAATTTGTAAAGTATATAACTAAATGCACTAAGAATATTTTTTAAATGACATTTGGTACAAACTAATAAAAGAAGGTTTGGCCCTGAAGGTTAAAAACAAAATAAAGCAAAATAATCCCAAATCACCTACCCACTTAGCCTAAGAAAGGTAAGTAAGAACACCTACTTACTTTAGGCTTATTGACTTAAGGCTTACATGTCAACAATTTATCAACCCTAAATTGGATGATCTAAATTAAATTAATAAAAATATTAAATATCAAAATAAACTTAGAATTATCACATGTCCATTGATGATTTTTCAACACATTATTGTCTATGTAGTTGCAACTTAATGGCACAATAGTTGCAATGATTTAATTATAAGATAGTTGCACAAGTTGCGTATGTATATGGTTTCATATATAATGACTGTCCTTTGCAACTTTTGCAACTTGTCTAATAATACTTAAAATATATGAATATGTTGAATTGTAAGTGGTTGTTGTAACTCAAAAACGTAGTCACAAGACTAATTGCAAAAGATTTAATTTTATCAAAATGTTCAAATAAAATTCCAAGTTGTGGAATGGCATTGGACACAACACATGAAGTTCATGACAACTTTCAATGAAAGGGCAACAATGTTGGGGGTGAGCATACCAAATCCCAATAAACCTAGTACTAGTTCCCAAGATGATTTAATGAATTCACGCACTAAGGGTGTTGTGGTTCATGTGGACCCATTAGATCCCACATCTTTTATCACAAATTTCCTCATTAATTTTGGGTGGCGTTGCAACCATTGGTTATCCGCCACCATTTGAACCATTTTATCGAAATTTTCAACTTTTGGAATTAAGATATCGGTTAATTTTGGGTGCCGTTGCAACCATTGGTTATCCGCCACCATTTGAACCATTTTATCAAAATTTTCAACTTTTGGAATTAAGATATCGGTTAATTTTGGGTGGCGTTGCAACCATTGGTTATCCGCCACCATTTGAACCATTTTATCAAAATTTTCAACTTTTGGAATTAAGATATCGGTTAGTTTTGGGTGTCGTTGCAACCATTGGTTATCCGCCACCATTTGAACCATTTTATCAAAATTTTCAATTTTTAGAATTAAAATATCAGTTAATTTTGGGTGTGGTTGCAACCATTGGTTATCCGCCACCATTTGAACCATTTTATCAAAATTTTCAACTTTTGGAATTAAAATATCAGTTAATTTTGGGTGTCGTTGCAACCATTGGTCGTCCACCACCATTTGAACCATTTTATCGAAATTTTCAACTTTTGGAATTAAGATATCGGTTAAGGTTTCTTGACAATTTGTTGCAACTTTTGGAATTAAAATATTGAGTCCTTTGTAGAGATTAAATGCATAAGATCCAAGATTTCCAAAGGGAAAAAATGATATTCAAAACACTATTTCCATGAAATTGGCACTATTTGCCAAGGCAAACAATGATGTTTTCATAGAATGATAATTAGTGATATTGTACATGTCCAAGCATGAAACAAAAGTGTAAAAGATGGCATAACCTCAACTTATCATTAATCATGGGGGTGGTGTAACATTGGAAAAAACATTTCACATTGTGCAAAAGATTGATCAAAGATTTTGTGTGATCAAAGTAATCGGTAAGCTTGTTGTCACCATGACCACCTAGGCCTTTCAAGGAAAAACAAATGGCCATTCAAGATGAGAAGGCCAAAAGGGGGTTAATCTAGGCCTTCTCCCTTTTTTGGCAAAACAATGTCAAAGGGTTATGTGTTGGACTTGTGGAGGTTTTCACATGAAGGAGTGCTCAAATAAGGGCAAAACATCTACATCCAAATTACCCACATGTTGAAATATTGAAAAATGTGAACATTATGGTGTCTTAACAAATATATTAATAATAAAGATGGTAAAAGAAAATGAGGACATGAAAGAAGCAACAATTTCTCAAACAAGGTCAATGACCAAGGCTAAGGTGGTGGTATGACCATTAAATGAAATCCATTTTCTTGGTTTAAGGAATTTCACTAGCACATTGGCTACAAGCCAAAAGTTGGAAGAAAATAAGGTGACAACACAACATTCCACAAATGTTCCCACATATCCAAAGTCAAATTCTATTTTGGGATTTTTTTGTGGATCAAAAATTTGTTGATTCCATTGATGTTCCCCATGATGCACATGTTTTGCAAGCAAAACACTTTGTTACTTTTTATTATCCAATTGAATTAGATTCTTCAACTACAATTACATATTCCAATTCACATACATTAGAACCATGAGGAGTTAATGAAGGTTTTGATTTTCAAAGTGTGTCTTCTTTAATCATTTATGTTGGCTGAGACTATACCAATTGGTTTATCCACATCCCCAGACATGAGGCATGTTCCCATGAAGCCAATAACAAGAGGATTTTCTTCTTCTAAGTTGGATGTGAATGGGGTGATGTTGAGGATAGTTACATCTATTTGTTAAGCCTCATTATTTTCTTCCATCACAATGGTAACCCTTAAAGTGCAACCAACTTCCATTTTTGACTTAAATCCATTTTACATCAAGCTTGGTCATAAACTTGACTTCAAAAGATAATACATTGTAAGGTGGACATTCCTTCTTTAAGGCAAGTTGTAATTGTCAAATTATTCAACCTTCTAGCATGAATTTTCATTGATTGGGCAATAGTGACACTAGGAGTGGTGTTGGTTGCAACAAGGTGTTTTTCAACTCAAAAGGAGTGGACATGGGCAAACATTTTTCCTTCAAAAGATTTTATTGGACTTTAGTGCCTATCTTTTGATGTTAAGCCAATGAATCTTGGCATGATGCATGGAGACTTTGAACCATGCTTTGAACATGTGGGTTTACCAAGATTGACATTTTGGTGTAGTTGAACCTCAACCACTCAATAAACCATTCATCCATTTGAGTCTAAATTGTGATGACAAATGGGTCAAATAATGTGTTAATTGGGGGCATTGTTTTTGTATCCTATGCGATTTGTATTGGATTCTTAGGAGGAAATTGTTTCTTACATACATGGGTGGCAATCAAGAGGTGGGCATCAAGTTCAACTCCTTGTCCAATATTTGCATGAGTTATTGGATCAATTATTGGTGTTGCCATGTTGGACGGATTTGCTAGCACATTACCTTGGGGTTAGGGGCTAAGGCTAAAAGAAACTTGGATGTAAATGATGTCCCACCTTCACTTGAAGACATGACATGGAAACATCCATCCCATGTTGCCTTGTCCACATGTGACCCACCACCATTGTAGGGAGCTTTGGATCAATTGGAAAAGGTGACATATCGATGTGTTGTACAAGCATGGCAATATTTACCACTAACACCTAGACAACAAAGATGGCATTGTTGCTATTGGATGGCTCACCAATATACATTTCAATTGGGCCACGCCTATTTTATGGCACCTTCTTGAAAAGGGGGGATGTAAATTGAAGTTGTTTGGAGGCATCAACATTAGTTTGGTTGTGGTGTTTCATGCATGTATATATATAGGTTCACAAATAGTTATATTTGCACCCCCAACACCATAGCCCAAAAGGTCTCCATGCACCTTGTGGGGATATTATTGGACCAATAATTAGAATTATTACCAAATATAACTATGTGTGGATATTTGGGGGCATTATGACTCCTTAAGACATTACATTGCTAGGGGCATTGGAAAATGTTCCTCCGTAAGATGATTCAAGGCCATAGGTTTTGATGGCATGGCCCCAAGTCCATGCTTGGTTGGGCAAACCAATTTTGGTGGATGTTACATCATTGTGATTTTGAGCCCATTGGTTACAATGGACCAACATAACACCACATTTGTTGCAAGGCACTAGTAGAAAATGACCATTTTACAATTGGTCCATGCGACTAAGTTTTAGTTGCAAGCGACATTTGCAACTAAAATCTTAATAGTCGTGTTGGACAAGTCGCATAGGACACTAGTCGCAAACGACAACGAATTTTGGATGAAGGAAAAAGTCAACAAAATACGCCTTCATCCTTTGACTTGTCATATACGTATTGTCGTTTACAATTAGGATGCGACTTTTTTGGTGAACAATGGGAACAATTTATGTGTTGCCACGTGTCCCAACTTTTAAT
>Ga0116227_10004741_pt1 | contig 29352 bp, 17 predicted proteins | sample S1TSphgellanicum_FD_89693 | JGI IMG/M metagenome (GOLD analysis project Ga0116227, IMG submission 89693) | Host-associated microbial communities from peat moss isolated from Minnesota, USA - S1T2_Fb - Sphagnum magellanicum MG | ecosystem: Host-associated > Plants > Peat moss > Unclassified... | reverse complement strand
TACTTTTGGCAATATCATGGCTTAGGATATTTTGGGATACTTGGGATACTTTTGGCAATGTCATGTCCTAGGATATTTTGGGATACTTTTGGCAATATCATGGCCTAAGATATTTTGGGACTAGTATGGTTCACGATTATAAAAGGAGATAGTCTGGGGAACAACCCTTCAGCAGATCAACACCAGTTGATGGATCAATAAAGCTTGTCTTGTCTTGTAATTCTCCACTTGTTTATAGTCGGTTCATAACAGTTTGTTTGCTTGTAGAAGAATGCAAAACAACAATGTGTTGGTTTTTAATGTGTTGTTCTTCAATGCATTGTAATTGTTATGTTTTGACAATGGCATGTTTAGTAGTTTTGTTATAGTATTTTTCAAATTGTTTGGCAATGGTGAATGTTTTTATTTTTCAAGAACTTTTGATTATTTTTTGTAAATTATGGAAAGTATGTGGTGATTATTACAGGGTGGAGGAAGGAATGAACTTCTACTATTCCTTTTTGGTGACATTATTTGTGCACATTTGGTTTAAAGTCTAGCATTTTAATAAGAAGGTTTATAAAAAGAAATAAAGTGTATAATGTGACCCATATTAATTAGGTATGGCAACCTCGAAGTTTTTTTTGATGGACATCTTTAATTGGCCCATAAAAAAAATTCAAATTGTGGACAATCCCAAAATAGATACAAATGTAGAACTTAAGGCAAAGGATATGGGATAAAATGAGTTGATATTGGCAACATTTTGGGAATGCATTGGGAAATTGATGGGAACACATTGTGAACAAAAAAAATCCAACATTCCCCCACCTTCACCAAAAGAAAAAAACGGGCCCTTTGGGTGTACGTTGGCTCACTTCATTGGTTGGCAAGAATTTTCATGCTTACAATTTTTTTACCATTTTTGGACTAAACTAATGGCAAGGGCACAAACTATGGATTATTTCCCATAAGTTCTACAAATAATTGACACATCTTGTCAAAATGATTTTTTTCCAAAAACATTGGGTGTGGTATCCCCATTTTGAATAATTAAATATTCTAATAATTATTGGAATGATTACATTAAGTTCGCATGTAGTTTATGAAAGTAATGTGATAGCTCACTATTTTGGATTGTTCAAGGTTTAATTCTTTGAAAATTTGACAATGTGAGGCCATCTTTTTCTTTTTCTTTTAGCTTGGCCTTTAATTAAAAATTAATTAAAATCGTAAATTCATCATCAATATGGTATTTCAAAATTTTAGTAGTGATTATTGTTTATGTGACATTGAGTTTAATGGTGAACTTAATGGCAATGGAACAAATGTTTAGGTAAAAATGTCAAAATTTTTTTAAACAACATTACAAAAGGATTGATAGACTATTGCTTCACATAATTAATGTACAATGCACATGTATACCATTTTTATATGCTTCCATAAGTTATTCTTGGAAGGGATATAATAATAATGAAAAAGGTTTGAAAAATTTATGTTGTCATTGTTTTGTATTGATTAACATTTTATGTGTTAAATCATGTTAAGGGTGATTTTCAAGGGTTTTGAAGGAATACGTCACAATTCTAACTTGGGTGTGCAATCAACTCATGGGAGGGACAACAAAATGTCTTTCTTAAGAGGGTTATGGCCAAAACAATGGTCAAGAGTTGAATGAAAATTTGACTTTTGATGGTTAGAACCTAGTAAATAAAAGCCACATGACATTTGATTAGAGCATGCAATATGGTGTTGAAAAGTTTTGTTCAAGGGCTACAACTTCTTTTTTTGAAAGTTGTTGAATTTGATTCATATGTAGGAGTTATGAACCCACAAAATTGTGCAAGTCGTAAGTTGGCAAAATTGGGAATTTTTAGGATTCCCATTAATTTGGAATCTTGACAAGTTTAGTCATTTTAATGTAATCCATGTTGTCAATCATAAAATATATTATAGGGAAAAGAGTAATGACTCCTCCCAAATCTGGGCCACATTCATGTGTCTTGTGAATGGGGTTGCATGTGATTCTTCCATGTGCCATTTGGGCTTTAATTTTCATTGACCACTATCTTTTGTGGTTTGTGCAAATTGACTTCACCTTGAAGTCAACTTTGTGAATTCATCTTAATCCCACCCCAAAACTCCACACATTCATCTTGTCTTAGTGTATGGAACTAATTAAGAACACACCCAAAGTTTTCAAAAATTTCAAAATGCATCATATTAAAAAGTGTAGTTCAATGCATTGTGGCAAGTATTTGGGGGTCTTTCCAAATCTTATCCAAGGTCATCATTGATTATATGTCCTTGTATCATGTTCATAATTCTGGTGATGAATAATTAGAACTAGTATATGGGGGATTTTTTGCAATCCTTTGTATGGTTGTCCATGGACCATTTCAAAGACAATTTATAAAATAACTACATTTTCAAGCCTAACTACTTCATTTCTTTTTTAATAACTATCTCCCACCTTTCCTAATAATTATTTCCATTTTATAACTACTTCATTTTTTTTCCCTATCCACAAACATGGATATGAGAAAACAAATTAACATGTGTCTTTTCATGTCCATGCAAAAAAATTAATTTAAACCAAATTTTACATTGACATCAATAATGATGAAATATTGAAAACCATATGAGAACATAAGAAAAAAATTTAAATAGTTGATCATCATTGGTAGTACACAACAACGTGGAGTTCAAATTTAATATAATAGTTAGACGTCCTTGTTAAAAGCCATAATTGAACATAATGTAATTTTTTTTCAAATACCTAACAAGTTTTCATAAAAAAGTGACCTACAAAATTGTTTATGTAAATAATGGGCACATTGAACCTTTTTTGAGGGGCTAAAATTAACCAAATTGTTACAAAATTCCATGCCCATTTTAAAAAGAATTTAAAAAATAAAGGATGTTGGTTAAAAAAATGGAATGATAAAGCAATGATAGCTAGGATGCAATGTGATGGATGGAATATGTTCACAAATTTAATGAAATCTATTAACTATTATAATGTGGTTACATCCCAACATTTAAATATTAGGGTTTTTGTCATCTCACCACCTTTGATAGTGAAAATAGCTAAAGGCTCATATAAAGATGATTGCTTCATCACCAATTTTTGCTCTAAGGTTTACAAGTTTCATCACCGAGTTTCAACTTCATGTTCATTATTAATTACAACATAATACATTTCCATGAGTGTCTTGTGTGTCAAGAATCTTTCATAATTAATGTTTCTTGAAATTTTGCGATTGTCGTGGTGCATTATGATTATTTTATTTTCATGAAGTACATGAAGATGGTTGTTAGTTTGAAGGTTGTTCATCTATTAATGTAATCATAATGTAGAGTGGGTGGAAAGTTTGTTGTTGCCCCATTCACAACCTCATTGAAGGTTCACAAATATGGGGACATGTGAGTTGCATTAACTTTATTAGATGCAAATAAGTTTTCACCACCAAGCTTGCATAATTTGCTTACATGCTTGTGTAATTGTGTGTGGATTACAAAGTTATCTATGCAATTTTGTTTTAGTATTTGGCATGAATATAAGACATGTATTGAACTTTGAAGTTTGATTTTATCATGTGTCCAAGTGTCAAGAGTCTTGGGGATTAAATTTTTTGTGGGGTAAGATGATAAATGGCAAAGAAAGAATAATCAACGAAGTGAAATGCACCATTTGCACAAATGTGAATGGGAAAATACATTTTGGTCGCCAAATTTGACAACCTAAAGAAACATGATAGTAAGACGAAAACAACACATAATTTGCAACTAAGATTAGAGTGAAAGTTAATGAATGATACATTAACAAATCATGTACTCATTTGAATAATGTTCCAATCTTCCATGAGTGGAGGCAAAACAATTGTTTTGGAGTGAGTACAAATCAATTTGGAAATGAGTGGAGCCACAAATAATATCAATTTACAACTATTTTCCACTTATTACCACAAGGTAGACCCATGTTTGAATACAAGGTTATGAAACTTCATTCTTTATATTCTTGGGAGTTCCACAAATGCCCAAGAAACATTTGTTTAATTCTATTGCTTGGGTCATGGTTAAGTTCATGCATGTAAAGGTAATTTCCAAGTCTAGAGATCAAGTGATTTCAAATGCACAATATTTTGCATTTACATGTACAAAGTAACAACAATTGATAATAACAATTGGATTGACACCCATTGTTGTAAATGGTTCAAAATTGGGAGAATTGACCAATTTTGATATCTCCTAAGTGGGTTATGAAAGGAAGAAGTAGTAACAACCTCAGATATTCTATTAAGATTGAAAATATTTTAAGTATATTCTAGATTTATTTTCATATTAACACCTTATTTACATTGAAGGGAATGATAAAATTTATTTATTTTCATTAAGTTGCACCTTATAGTTTTTTGCATGTCATTTGGAAAAACATGGAAGCAACCTCCCTTGGGTCATTTGTAGCAAATGTTGTGTAATGTGCACTCAAGACTTAAGTACAAATTACACAATTTTAGTCAAATAGTTTTTGAACTTTTCATAATTTCACTATTTCTTTTGATAAGTGTGTCAAGTAGTGATGATTTTGTAATAATTTATTACATTCATTCTTGATGTGGTGTGTTGTCCATCTAGGAAGTTCATGTAACCTATTTCTAGTATGAAGCCCCACATCCATTTGTTAAGTTTTAAAAAAAGTTTCACATATTTCAAGGACAATAAAACTTGCAATAAAACTTGTAGTCATTTGACTTCATATAAGATCAGTGTGGTCACTTGCAAGTTTTTATTATATTCCTTGCTAGAAAGTAGTCAAATCCTTAGTATTTATCCTTAACAAGGGGGAAAAAAACCTCACACACACCCAAGTTGCAAACCCAATATGTGGTGCAATTGGTCTCAAAATCCTTGGAGAGCGGTGGTACTAGAAGTCAATTCTTAACCTTACAAGTCTAGTATGTCACAAGTTCAAATCCAAAAGTCAATATTGATTGCACATGAAAACTAAATGACTTTTTTAGATTCATTGATTAGATGCAAACATAGTAATATATACATATTTGTATATTTTTATAATTTAAGTCATGCAATGCAACAAAGAAAGATGGTTAAAGCTAGTGATTTTTTTTGAAGGGCAAATTGTTAGAATAATCACAAAATCATTTGGGGGTGGGGGCTGGATTTGAAATCTTCCAAAAGAATTCATGAAGGGGTGTGTGTAGTGTGGACCTATTTTTTGACCCACTTGTTTGTACATGTGGGTGTGTTTTAGTTAAAATGAGCCAAAATTCCCATTTGATTAAGTCTTTATAAGGAACTAATGGTCTAATCAAAATGACATTGCCAAATATGATCAAGGTTATTCAGTAAGAATATGATTGACATACATACTTTTTTAAAATTATGACTGACATATTAACATAATTTTTTAATAATACTTATGATTTAAGAAGATGTTACATCATATTATTATGTAATGTAGTATTTAAAGATTTTCCCATAAATATGTTGATGAAAAAAATTGAAAACCATCAAGGAGTCTAGTAAATAGCAAAAATATGTCTTACACATTTAAACATGTTTTTCTGGTACTTCATGTTCATTAGATTCATTTCAAATTTTTTAAAATGGTCTCATAATACATGGAAAATAACATTGTGAAAGTTCATTTAAAAATTCAACATTAATTTAATTTACAACTTGAAATGAAAAAAAAAAAAATTGTTACACAAGAATTGGCCTATTTTAACAAAAATGCACCCATGTTAATTAACAAAGTGATTGGGAAGGTTGAGGATTAATTTTTTTTTTTTTAGTTGTCTTCACATCCAAATGCAAATTATGATATCACAAGGACATGTGTCCCCCAAATGTTATGGTTTTAAAAGGGGTTGCCCATATTACCCAGGATTTACAATGCAATTACCAAAAAAAAAGAAAAAGAAATGTATTAAAAGGGGTATATCAAAACTATTTCTTGCTTAGACTTTGCTATTATAAAAGTTATTATTATTTTATTTTTCAATGTCCATGGCTACTACTTTCGTAATTTATCAATAACCTTAGAAATCAATGTGTTCATTTGAGAACTTCAAGTGATAATGATCAATTGTAGGCAAAGTTTTTCACATTCAATTTTGTAATATTGAAAATTTGGAAATTTTTTTTTATTGGTAATATAAGATGAGTGTGTTCAAGTGTGAGATTTTTAACTTGCAAATTTCCATTGTATTCATTGCTAGAAAGTAATCAAATCCTTAACATTTATACAAGCCTTGGATTTGCCTTACTTCCTCCTCATTTTTTTGTGTTTGCTTCATTAACATGGATTGGTTCCCATGATGATATTTCCAATCTAAGAGTTGGTCTAGATTTGTTAGGGCAATTTATATTATTATAAATCGTAACATCACAATTTGTTTGAATGAAATTTGAGTTTGGGTAGGACCATGTAGGAAAAAAGGTTGGAAGTACTACTACAAGAAATTTCTTGTTTTCCTAGAGAGTTTTATGATGTATTCACATTTTAAACTATTTTGTTTGAATATTCTTATTGCTTCTAGAAATGTGAAAGAAATTGAAGTCAATGTAGATGCACTAGTACAAAAGTGGGATGCAATTCACAAGCTTAAATCACTATGGGACCTTAAAAATGAAACATGTTCATTACACTTTAGTGATTTCACCCTAGTTAAAGTTATTTCATTGTAAGGTCGCTAAACATCATGTTTCATTATTAATTGAGATAATTCACTATGTTAAATAAGTTTTTTATGTTGTTATTTTCGATATTTTAGGCTATTCTAAACTCTACCCTATGTTATTTTAGGCTACTCTAGGTTATTTTAAATTATACCATATGTTATTATAGGCTATTATAGGCAAGTTATTACAACCTAGGTTAAACCCTAAACTATTATAGGCTATTCTATTTCAAGGTATCATAGATTATATTTTAATTTATTATTGGCTTTCTGTTTTAGGTTATTTTATTTTAAGTTATTATATTTATTTTGAGTCATAACTTAAGCTATTCAAGGTCATTTTATTTTATGTTATTATAGGTTATTTTATCTTAAGTATAATGACTGAAATTAACTTAAAATATAAAAATAACATGTAAAAAATTTGCATATAATAACTTAAAATGGATAATATAAAATAACCAATAATTTACTTAGTAAAGTAACTTAAAATATCCAAAAATGGCATATGGTAGAATAACCAACAATAACCAAAAATAATTTATGGCAAAATAACTTAAAATAATAAAAAATAATTTGTGATATAATAATTTAAAATCACCAAGGATAGCCTATGGTAAAATAACTAATAATAACCAAAAACAACCAAGAATAACCTAGAATAATAAAAAATAGCCTATAATAGAATAATCAACAATAACCTATAATAGACTAACTAATAATAATTTATGATAGAATAACCAACGATAGTTAAAATTAACTTATGATAAATAACCAACAACCGCCTATGATAAAATAACCAATGATAGCCAATGATATAATAACTAAAAATACCCTATGGTATTAGAATAGGTAATAATATCCTATGATAAAATAGCCAAAAAAATTATATGGAAAATAACCTAAAATAATTAAAAATAGCCTACAATATATTAGCCCATAATAATCAATGATAAAACAACCAAAGATAGCCAAGATAGCCTATCCAAGGAATAACCTAGAATAACCTAAGATAAAATGGCTTATAATAACCAACAATAACTTATGATAGAGTAATAAAAAATAACCTATGATAAATAACTTAGAATAACCAACAATAACCTATGAGAGAATAACCAATAATGGCTTATAGTAAATAACCAAAAATAGCCAACAATAGCCTACCATAGAATAACAAAAAATAACCAATGGTAAATAATATAAAATAACCAACAAATAATATAAAATAGAATATCCAATGATAGCCTATGGTAAATAGTTTAAAATAACCAACAATAGCTTATGATATAATATCTAACAATAGTTTATGGTAAATATCTTAGAATAGCCAATAATAGCTTATGGTTAAATAATGTAGAATAACCAACAATAGTTTATGATTAAATAACATAAAATAACCTATAGTAAAATAACCAAGAATTGCCAAAAATAACATAGGGGAAAAAAAAGTGTATAATAATATATGATGACAAAAAATATTTTTCATTTAGATAGTGGTTCAATGGTTAAGGATTGGCTCCTTAAACATGGAAGAGAGAAGATGTGAAAGTTTCAAACCTTTGCACTTGCACCTTAAGTTGGTGGGCTAAATGTTTAGGTGGGTTAAGTTCTTAAGTTCGAACTAATTATTAATGATTTAACTATTAATGAATTTGATTAACTATTGATGTATTCAATTAATTATTAATGAATTCACCTGTCCATAGTAAGTGATCCTTGTTTTCTAAAAGGTTGGTCAATTTCACCATGGTAAATTTCTCCAATTTCATTCAAAATCTAGTGAAACACATAGTGAACTTGGACACATATGGATGTGTTGATGTTTACATTATTATTTGCATAACTTTTTTAAAGAAAAATGTTATCATCTATTTATCTACATTCATTGTTTAAAACATAATGAATAATGATAGATAATAATTGCAATTTATGACTTTATATATTGGTTTGATACTTTTTGAAAAATAACTACAAGATTGTTATATATTCAAATCATTTGTGTCATATTAATATTTGCCCCATTTTTTAACGTTGATTTGGTACTTTGTCCTTCAATTTTAAAAGAATAGATTTTTTGGTCATGATATTCAAATGTAAGAATATTATTTTCCTCACCTAGGGAGAATCCATTGTTGCGCCCACCACATTGCTATGCAAACTTTGTCGCACTTGGATGTTGTTTCCATGATGAAGTTCATAATGAAGTTGGTCTATGTTTATTTTGCATACTCTTCCAAAATTTGACACATTGAGTTTATTGGCCTTGCCTGCCAAGGCAAAGACATTGTGTTTAAATTCATTAGAAAGTATAATAGCTTAAGGGATTTTGGCCCCTAGGTAATAGGTTTATCTTTATATGAAGACTTTTGAAAGATGATATTTTGGCTTGTGTTGAAACTTGAATTTACATATAGAGTTATAATATCTTCAAGGATTTTGGGTTTTTTTAGAGGATTTTTTGAAGATTATATTTTTGCATGGTCAAATTTTTGAGTTTCCATAATTCTTCTTTTGTCTTAAGATACTTTTTAATGTAAATGGCAAGGCCATAATGTGACAAACCCCTTGCTAAGTTGGCTGTCATCTTTCATACAAAAGGTAATGAAATTTTGTGAAATGTAAAGACTTGCTAGATTTCAATTTATGCTTAGCCCATCCAAACATGTCTTGGTAGAACATAAAACTTTAGTGGACAAAATGGCCAAGGATATGGTACACATTTCAATTGCTAAGACCAATTTGAACTTCTATGTGACATTTCTATGGTGGCCACTTTGACATGCTTACTACCCTTGCTTAAGTTTGTGAAAATGCTTATTACATTCTCCCAAAAGAGAGATGTATTTCTTTGACTTTGTGATAGGTATGAAAGTTTGTCTAGTTGTATCACCAATACAATGGCCTATTAGTCTAATGCATTCAAAGATTTTTTAGACTTGTTGTGTAAGCATGAAATAATTTCGAAGGGGTGAGAAACCATCATTGGCTTAGATATGAATTCAATGGGGCTTGAATACTTAACTTTCCACTATTTGAATATGTAGTTTTCATTTTTGGGAATCAAACATAATTTCTACCTTTCATTGATTCCAACTCTAGAAATCAAACTCTAGTAAGTCAAGAAACATTCAAAAATATTGTTGAAGGTGTTAAGGTGACTTGCACAAGTACTCTCTATCCTTTTTTGCTTCATCTTTTGATTTCATTTTCAACTTTTTATTTTGGAATTTGAAATTGTTTTTAGTTAGTGGTTGTTAGTGACCTCCCTTGCGTCATATGTGATTACTAGGAATTTTGATGAAAAATTTGACCAACAAATTCTTGATTAGCCACTTGTTGTCCATGTTTTGAGTTTATTTTCAATTTTTGCTTCAAGTCGATGTAGACAAAAACTTTGTTAAACATTTGACTTTGATTAAGAATCACTACTGTTATGGCAATACTTGAAACTTAAGATCTATTCTTTATCAATCTTTTTGTTAGGACAACTTGACTTGCAAGCTTGTGTATTCAAGTCCTTAATGTTAAAACAATCTCCACATGCCATGGAGGTGAATCTATTCTAAATGAACCCATTCACTTGTTTGTGGCACAACTAATTGGTTGCTTCTAAGCATCGTAGGTTGTAGATTTTTGAACATTTCAAGCTAGTTAAAATAAGTATGGCCTAAGTTATTAAATTTGTGGAAGATGAATGCATATTTTCAACCCTTGCTTTCATGAAATCAGAACTTCAGAATTGAATTCCATCAACACCTCTATGTTGTGGTGGGCATGTTTTTGCACAATCATTACACCCTTGAATCATTTCCTTATGATTAGGTATTTGACGAATGCCTCAAAGCAATGTGATGTGGGTTGACAATATTTAGTTGATATTGTATGTCATAGCCTATATGTTCATAGGGGATGTAACTTGTAAAAGTCCAATTTTTGTTCATTTGTTCCTGGCTTTTTCAAATTTGCATGTGGTTTTTAGCCTATCTATTTTGCTTGCTTCAACATTATATTTATAATGTTTATAGTTTATGCTATAGGTTTCTACTTACCAATTCTGCTACCAGTTTATGCTACACATTCTGCTATAGTAGTTTCTATCTTTACTTTTTGCTCACACTTTCTACTTACACATTTTTTGAACTTTCTCCCAGTAGTTTTTTCCTACACTTATCTCACAGTTACCAGATGTCTTACTTGAAAAAGTGAGACTTGGTAGACACTATCCAAAGTACCTACTTGTGTATTGTCTAAGTTTTTTTCAATTCCGGTCATGTTTTTCAAAGTTCATCCTCTTTGAACAAATGGCTGGCAACTTCAAGGCCTGAAATATGAGGAACCATACTTACAATTTTGATGTAGGTTTTTTAACATGTAGTGTATAGACTACTCAATACATGGGACCTTTCGCCATATTCTTATATAATTTAGTTGGATGTAAGAAATAGTTGCCCTTTTTTTAAATTGGGTCATTTCTTTAGTTTTGAATTGATTCATGTTGTTATGTTGTCATCATATTTAGCTCATTGGTAGGCACTATTAGCATATTTGTGTGACCTCAAAATGTCAACCTTAGTCACATAAACCTCTACATTACATGCATAATAGCCAATTGAACTAAAGAAGCAAGAGTTTTAAAAAAAATGCTCAAAGATCAGGATTGCGCACAATTTAACCAAGACGTATCTCAGACCATAAGTGCTGATAATCAACAGTTCAAAGTGGTCTTCTAAGAATTCAGAATATGGGTGAGCCTGAAGCATGTGGCAGAATTTAGATTTTGCCAAAGTTATGATTGTCTCAATTTTGTAAGCAGTTTGTTAAGATCCGAAAAACCTTGGGGTGTTACATGAAAGTGGCAAGGCATTAGATGTACTTTAAACCCTAAACCCTTTTGAAACAGAATGTTTTGTTTGGACTCAGACTGTGTGACAACATTCTAGTTGAACATGATCTGCACATGCTATGAGGCACTGAGTTTGTATTTCTGGTGGTAGATGAATGCAAGGTATCCTGAATTTACTCATAAGAAGATGCAGCTGGCCTGTGGATTGATGACCAGTGAACACCTGAATGGGTGGAAGCGGAGATGGTTGCAATGGCACCAGGCATAGAGCAGTTCAGCATTTTTGTATGGAATAAAAAGCTTGCAAAATATGTCAAGGCTGGGCAACCTGAGAAGACACTGGAGCTTTTCTAACAACTGCAACAAGAAGGCACATGTCCTGACATGTTCACTTCTGTTCAGGTGCTTAAGGCATGTGCTAGTTTAAGGGGCACTTGCAGAGGGTAGGCATGCTCACCAACAGATCATTTGAAGTGCTTATAAGTTCAGTATGTTTGTGGGGAGCATGCAGGATGCTTGGAGAGCATTCAACAAGATGCTATCACAGAATTGTATGGTCAGTTGGACTGCCATGATATTGGGGTATGTGAAATGTTGGCAAGGTTGGGAGGCTTTGGAACTATTTAGACAAATTCACCATAAAGGTGTGGAGCCAGACCATGTTGCTTTTGTGGGGTTGCTGGAATGTGTGTGCTAGTGTATGGGCACTTGAAGACTGCAGCTGGGCTCATGAACAGATCATTCAAAGTGGTTGTGGCTCAGATGTGCTTGTGGGGAGTGGCCTGGTTGATATGTATGCCAAATGTGGGGGCATGGAGGAGGGTTGGAAAATGTTAACAAGATTTACTCACAGGATGTGCTCTTGCGGACTGCCATGATATTGGGAAATGTGACATGGGGAAGGGAGGTTGTATTGAAACTATTCAACAAATGCAACAGGAAAGTGTTCTGTCAAACCCTCTCACTTTTGTTGGGGTCCTGAATGCCTGTGCCAGTGTACTGGCACTTGCAGAGGGCAGGCTCACACATAAACAAAATATAGAAAGTGACTTTAAGTCAAATGTCTTTGTTAGGAGTAGACTTGTTGACATTTATGCCAAACATGGGAGAATGGAAGAGGGCTTGGAGGGTGTTCAACAAGATGCCATCACATGATGTGGTCCCCTGGAATGCGTTGCTTAGAGCATTTGCCATGCATGGGCATGGTAAGGAAACTCTTCAACACCTTGAACAGATGTGTGAAGAGGGTGTAGAGCCAGAAGATATTACTTTTCTTTGTATTCTTTCAGCTTGTAGTCATGCAGGCCTGGTATATGAAGGATTGTGCTGTTATGATTCCATGAATGTAATTTACAAGATTTCTGCAATTTGGAACACTACACCTGCATGGTTGATCTTTCTTGGACGAGCTGGCCATCTGCACAAGGTTGAGAATATAATCAATGCAATGCCCTGTAAACCAGATGCAGCAACATGGAAGGCTTTGCTTGGTGCCTGCAGAACTCATGGTAGTGTTCTTGATGTGGACCCTAAGAATGCTGCTGGCTATGTGCTGCTATCAAATCTCTATGCTGCAGTTGGCGAGTGGGATCTCAAGGACAATGTTCAACAGCTGAGAAGGCAAAGAGGTGTGAAAAAGCAGCCAGGTCATACCTTGACTGAAGTGAATAATGAGGTGCATACAAATTTGTAGGAGATGATCAAGACCACCCTCAGATCAGTGGAATCCATGCAGAACTGAAGAGAGTGTTAGGATGGATGCATGGGCAAGGATATGTACCATAGATGAAATTTGTGCTGCATGATGGGGAGGAAGAAGAAAAGGTCTCCCATTTCTTGTCACCATCGTGAGAAACTGGCTATTGTATTGGGCTAATCAACACACCTTCTGGTACTCCACTTCTCATTTTCAAGAGTCTGTGGGTATGCAGGATGCTCACACAGCCACAAAACTCAATGCCAAGATTGTGGGGAGAACAATGATAGTAAGGGATGCCAATTGCTTTCATCACTTTGAGGACGGTGTTTGTTTTTGCAAGGATTATTGGTGATATCCGACGTCTTTCTTCTCAATGGGTAGATGGTATTGTGACATTCCTTGCAAGGTTGTGGGAAATCTCAGGATACTGGGAAAAAGCATTTTGAACGGTTTGGGTTATTCATCCCAGTTTTATTTCAGTCTTTAGGCAGGGTTTGAAAATCCCATCTCATTCTTGGAAGTTTGACAAAGCTAAGATAAAACATTTGATCATGGGGAATGGGCCACCTTTCTTGCCAATTTTGTCTATGCTGCATATTGTAGCTGTAGACTCTAGATATGTCAATGTTTATTGTCCCATTCACTTGTGACCACATTTCACATCTATTGTAGGCAGGCCATTCCAATCCAAGACATTAGAGTTTGCTTTAACAACTGATATATAGAGCCATACATGTGAAATGAATGTCACTGGGAGTTGTATGGATCGCAACTAGTCTTGAGGGTGAGTGCATGAGAAAACCACTCCTCTCTCTTCTTTAGGAAATTCAACAAATGCAAGCTCAGTTGTAGTGACATTTTGGCACATGCATTGAGAGGTGTTTGCACATTTGCTAGATTGAGGGAAAGGCACATATTACGAAAGGGGAATACATATGGGATGGCATCATCTGGGTAGATTTGGACAACCACCTAAATACTTACCTGTTTTGCAAAAGACCAATTTTACAAAGCTATTTCAAAGGTGAAGGTTTGGCAGAATCCAAAACAATGGCATCAGGATATATTAAGAGCTCAGGTTAAAAGAAATCGTTTTCTCAAAATCTGCAAAAAACTCTTGTATGGATACCTATGAATTATTCGACCCAAAGTCAGCCCATAAGAACCAGCACTGGTTTGGACTCAAGGGCCCTAAACAAGGACTTTCTTTCTTCAAATCTTTGCAGAAAGAAAGTCCTCACCCCAAACCCCAAACCTGGCCTACAAATGTTCACATGTGGTATGAGTGATAGGGTTTAGGGTATGTGTGTGTGTATGTCAAATATACTTTACTTTCGTTCTGCCATTTTGGTGCCAAGTTATCTAACAATGACAATTCACATTGTTGTTCACAAGATACCTATACACAAAAAATTATATGACACTAGATTATACATCAATAGACACTCATGTTTGGCACAAAATAGCAAAAATTATTTAATTACTGAAAAGAAAAAGGAGCCTGGCTGCTGGCAGCCTAATTGAATATAAAAAATTTCAGCAGTTCTAGAATGAATCAAGAAAGCTTCAAATGCCGAGTGTATTATTGTGTTGGATCTTGGGAGTTCAAACGTAGGAACTATGTGAGCAAAAGCATTGGCTGTTGTGTGTTCATCTCCCACTATATTTTGGCTTAGATGGTTCAGAATTCTATTTTTTTCCCAACCCACCCAAAAAAAAACCATTAAAATGTTAAATTGTAATGACAGGTACCGTGAATTTTACCATGTTAAGCTTCATGAAGTAAGTATGATTCAAAGCCTCTTTTTTCTAACAGATTTGCTGTGACCATGTCCTTGGAGAGCCCACCAGGACTTCAATTTTGTCCTTCAAACCCAAGACCTGAATGGATCCAAAACCCTAAACCAAATAATCCAATGGAATCCTTCAATCTGAAGGGCACTCAAACAAGGTCTATTCCGTGGCCTTTTCCTATCCACTCCCAGGCCTCACCCCCCAAAAACAACGAGTATCTTATGCATATGCTTATGCATAGGTTTAAGATTCATCATTCATGTCAATTCTTAGTCTTGAAATTTTGTGTGCAAATGTGCATATTTTTGTAAAGGGTAAGTGTTGATCCAAACCTTCACTTTGAAAGGCAGGGTTCATGGTAACCCTTCAATTTGAAGGGCAGCCTCAAGCCCTTCACTCTGAGAAACACCTTGCCCTTCAAGTTTAAGGGCTGGAGCCCACTTCTGAAAGACCGTGCCCTTTTGGAGACAGGATCCTAAAAGGATGTGCCCATCCAATAATATCAGACCTCCTCATGAATGCCAAAACACAACCAGCATGAAGTATGTTAGTCAGTAGGTAAAGTGACCTAATCACTGATGACTCTTGAATTTCATATACATATCTTGAAACAAATGCATGGAAAAAACAATGCGCAAGAGAGAGAGAGAGAGAGAGACACACACACACACACACACACACACACACAGAGCCAAGCAAAGGTGCTGAGTGTGTGGGTGCAGGAGGTTTCCACAGACAGTGTTGTCTGGGACATAATTTTTTTGGCACACAAGTTCCCATATACAAGGGGCGGTTCCATTTGTCTGGTGCGGAAATTTGGAAATTTAGGCTGACAATGTTAGTTCGGAACTTTCTTGGCTTGTGGCTTAAAAACTTGGGTTTAAAAAATGGCCTCGGTGTGTATTTGTACTTTGTAAGGATAGAAAATTGAGGCCATAATACTCTAGTTGGGGTTCTCACAAATTTATGATTACAATTCTTCAAAAACAAGTTGCTGTTATGCCTTTGTTCTTTAGGACAATTTCTGGGTAGAATTTTTCTTAGTTTTGAGTGCTGCCTGGGGTGAGTGGAGGGTGGACATTATGACATCACTCTCAGAAGGCCTCTTGACATCTGGCTTTTACTTTTTTTTTTATACTATTTATAATGAGTTTTTACACAGGGGAAGGCTCCCTCTCCAGGCATTATGGCTGTAAGCTCCCTATACATCATCGTATTGTTTTAATTCGAGTTGAAAACAAGTGTTGTGAATTTGTTGCTTGAATCTAATGGTAAAAAATTGGCACACATTTGTTGGAACACCCTGTAGTTAAGGCATGCTATCATTGCACAAGAGAAGCGAGGAGGCCGACAACTTTCATCATGGCAATGATAAAACAGGCACTAGGGCTTGCCAAAAAGCACATGATGAGTGATGTTCATTTCATGAATTGCCCACCCTTGTTGACAAGCATGGTGCTAGAGTTTGAGTCAAATTTCACCTTTAAATGTTTTCCTTTGAATGTTGAGTTGATGTTTTCATATTGACTTTTTACTATAGGAAGGTCAGACCTCAATAGCAGCGAGTCTTTCCTCTTTTAGATACAACTGCCTTGAATTTCCATGAAGAACAGCTATTAATCTACAATGGTTCTTTTGCATGACATCAATCCTTTTATTCGACTTTTGAGAGGGGCTAACTATAAATCAAATTGTAAATTATTAACATAGTAATGTAAACATAGAAATTATCTTGTCAATGTTGGATGCAAGTAAATATAAAATAATAGCAAGTGCCATTATAAAATTGTTATATATGGAATGTTTTATTTACACTACATCAAAAGTTGACATTTATGATTACATATATTATTGTAAATGTAATCGGTCATGTAGTCAAGTCAAATTTCTCATTAAATGCAATTCTAAATGTTATTTTTGTGACTATAATCATGATGGATTTGAAAATATATGTTTTAAGAATATTTTAAATATTAAATTCGAAAATAGGTGCCTAACCTATTTTCACAAACTACGTACCTAGCTTACCTACTTATTTAATAATTAAAGTATTCAAAATAAAGTACCTAACTTACTTGTCAATTTTTGACTTTGTAATGAAATGCAAACTTTAGGTGTGTTTTTAATTCTTGTGTAAGGAAAAAAGATGTGAGGGTTTTGGGGATGGGGTTCGGATGAGTTTTTAAATGGTAGTTATGGTCATGTCAAATTGCACAAACCAAGAAAATAAGATGGTTAATGTAGTTTGGAGCCATAATGGTGAATGGATGAACCACAAGCAATTCACATTTTCAACATTCACCAAGGCCTAGACTTGAGAAAAAATCATCACTTTTCTTCTTATAATATATTTTGTAAATGGCGATAGGGATTACATTGAAGTGAAATAAATTCCCAAGACCCCATTTGGGAGTCCTATAATTATCATGTTATGAATCCCATTACTTTATGAGCTTTTGACTCTTTCATATAGACTTTTATTCAAAATCTTCTTGAAAAGGAAAAGTTGTATCCCTTAAAAATCACTTTCCAATAACAAATCAAGTTTTCAAATTAAAGTTAGTTTAACCTTTTTTATTGGACAAAAAAATACATGGATTGTAAGTGCAACAATTTGGCTCTAAATGCATTAATTGCCTTTCAATCTTGGTTTGTGCATTTCGATGTGTCCATGAACTCAACTTGAAGAGCTTGTTTAAAAAATTAGTCCCATTTTGAAGTTCATGCATGCCCTTTTTGTCCTAGTGTAAGGGGCTAATGAATGTATATAAAACTTTCAAGTCTTTTGCACGGCCTTATATTGGAAATGTTACCCCAATATGTTATGGCAAACCTTTGGGGGCATGTCATACTTATTTGATTCCCAACCATTCAATTGGCCATAACTTGTGATTCATATTTCTAAATTGGGAATGTGACCAATATTTTTAGATATTTACTCTTCAAGACCTTTAGAAACCTTAAAAACGCCAATGTAAACAAGGTTTCATCCCCAAAGCATTGTCCAAAGTATTAGGACATTTCAAAACTTTCAACTCCCAAAATGAAGGTCTATTAAGATTCATTTTCTTGTAATTTCCCAAACTTGTGGGTACGTGTTGACTCATAAGACATTCTTTCAATTGGTTTGCTTTCCTTATTAGGTCATAGCTTTTGTTATTAGCTTAAAACTAAGGTTGTGGCATTGTCCCTTGCTAAAGTAGATGTCAATGTTTTTATTGACATTTAATTTTTTTCCAAGGCATCATGCTAAGGGGTGTGTGCAAGTCAAAGTGCTTCATTTTTAGTGTCAATATTGCAATGTGAATGTAAATGCAATGGCCAATTTGTATTTTATATGTCATTTTTTTTCACTAAGGACTTAATTTGATATTATTAACTTGAACATGTGCATATGGTGTAAGTGGTTGCTATGCATAATTTACAAAATGAAAAGATCTATGGACTTTTAAAATAAAACTCAAGAACTTTCACTTGAGACATCAAGTTTCATATGTGGATTTTGAAACAATTCAATGATTAATTTTATGACTGTTAAAGACCCAATTTTAATTAAAAAATCTGTGAATAAAATCAACTTTTAAGGATTTTGGAGCATGTCAATTGTAGCTTATTTTTAATGAACTTTAATTTGTTTTTTTTTCAATGTTAAAAACATGGGTCTTTTTGGGAGTATGGAAAATTAATATTCATTTTATATTAAGTTTGTGCACACACATACAAAAATATATATTTAAAAATATGTTTAAAGGTGTTCGTTGAAAAGCATTGCTCGAAATTGATGGCATATCATTATGTAATTATTAATCTTTTCAAAGTAAAAAAAACAAAGGAAATGGACTTTGGGTGTGTTTTAAAGTGTTCCAAGGTGTGCCACTATAATTTACACACACCCCAAGTAATCAGTTGGGTGAATGAAAGACATGGTTGCCCACTTTTGGAGTCATAATAATAATTTTTACAAGGTGCCTTACGTTTAAATGCTTATGGTGAATAATTCAATTTTAAATTCATTAAATGATAACTCATTCTAAATTGACAACTTGATTATAAAGACGTTTGCAGAATTAAAACCATATCCATATGGATCATTTATAAAAACTTCTTTGTGATTCTTATGAATGCTATATTTACCTATAATGAGTCACCAGATAATACATGCACCCAATTGTTTTTAAAGCTCGTCTATTTTTTTTGAAATTCACAAGTGCACATGCAACTGCTTCATTTTGTTTAATGGCCGTTACATGCTAATTGTCACAATTTACTTTAATTCAAAATAACTTAGATGTTTCCAAGCTTTCAACATTTTTTGACAAGTCCAAAAGGGTTTTAGGAGAACCTAACCTTATGGCTTTGTTGAAAGACCTTGCTTAGATTGATCAACAAAATTTTCATAATTTGGATGGCCACAATTTCAAATTGTTTTGAAGTGAAATTTAAATCAAACTTATTCTTGACCTAATTTATTGATTGTTTCATTTTGTTATTTCACCTTTCGATCACAACAATCAAACTTAATGAATTTTTTTTCTTATCAAAGTATAAGAAACAACATTAAAGTTTTGTGACAATTTGTTTTAATATCAAGATATGCAATTATAGTACATACATATGTTCATGATTTCATATGTTGATTGTTATATTCACCCAACCTTTCAAGATGCACATCAAAACATGTTGTTGCAAGTTCACCTTGGTAATTGTCTTCCCTTCTAAGATTAAGGTTTCTCCTAGTCCCAAAAGTTAAGTTTTGGTGTAGTGTTGAATGACAAAAAAACTAGTTAGCTCTTCAATATTGGGCATTCATTTTCAAGTTCCAACTTATTTCAATAAGTTGTTTACCTATTGGTTTGAAATACAAATAATTGTGAAGTCTATCTTTTGTAATATGGGCTTTTGTAAAATATGTGTAAAATATGTTGTAACAAATAAAGACTAGGATATATATTTTTGATGGTGCTTTCAAGAATATTACATGATCTTTACATCCTAACCAAGTATAAATATATTCAAATGAATATCTTGTGTTGTTCATTAGATCCAAACACAAATTTTCCATCCATTTTTGGACCTACTTTTGATTTATTTTTTAGGTTTATTTGCTTTTAATTTTCTGCAAGTAGATTGTTAGAAGCTCAAAAGAATGCATGGATGATTTTAAAATCAAACTTTCACACATTTTGATGCTAATTTATTGTTTTTATATGCATGATACATGATAAAAGTGAAGAGACATTTTTTGTGTTTACCATGCTTTTAGATTGAAATACATCAAATTGGTGGATGTTGTAGTTGTCCAAGTCATTGGATGAACAAAGAATGAACACACTTTTAGTACCTTTAGCTTCATGAAATCAAAGTTAAGAAATAGACTTACCACCACCCACCTTGATTTAATGCTTTACATGTTTTTGCAACACTTCTTTACCCTCAAGAATACTTCCCATATGATACATTGCCATTCACGAATGGAAGGGACCGAACATGCATTATGGTGAGGATGCAACTTTGAACTCTTATTGTGCAAAGTCCTTACAAAAATTGAAGCATTTTTAGACATGCCCCAAGTCAACCTTGTGATGATGAGTTGGAATCAGTTATTTTCTTACATTCATACTTTCTATTCAGTTTTTGGTTTCATGATGGTAAGTGAAATAGGTGTCATGCAATTTGAAATAGATTTTGTTATCTTATTAATATTAATTGAATTAGTGTTATTCACAAACTTCGATTGTGGTTGTATTTTCCTTGAAGCACACTTCTAGGTGCATTCACAATAGGGTACACAAAAAGAATGTCTCACTGGAAAATCGCATTGAATTTCAATTGGGTGAAAACATAGGTAAGGGGACAATGTGGATTGTCATAGTCATAGGTTTTTTAGATCTTGTAAATGAACTTAAAATGCAAAATCATATTCCACATTAAGGTTGTCAATTTTTTAACTATCCACGTTACAATAAATTTTATTAGGAACCATATTAAAAATTATGGATGCATTTCATGAAAAGATTGGACTCATAATGAACTTTTGGATTAATAACACTCTCCTAATCACAAAATAAAAAATTAACATGTTAACCCAAAAGTTTTGCCATAGTAATGTCAATTATTTATTAAAAAAGTAAAACAACATCAAATAAGTTGTTTAAAAGTAAGATGCATTGAGATTTTCCTTATAAAACAAATCATTAATCTAAAAATTGGTTCCTTCAACTTGATTATCATAATTTTTTTAATAAAATAACAATTTTTTTAAGAAAAAATAACCTAAAGCCTAAGAAATTTTTATTAGAAGAGGTGGTCAAAAATATTTTAAAAAAAGCAACCCAAAAGCGTAAAAATTATACCTAGAAATTTAAAACTCCTAAAAACTTATTCCTAGGTAGGACCTTACCTACCCATAGACTAGGCCCCTAGACACTAGATCCTTATAGTTGTAAACCAACATTAGGTATCTTTTATTGAGGTCTTGGGTGGTTTTTAGATTTTGAATAAAAATAAATAAATTTAAAGGGTCAATTCTCATTCAAGTGAGAATTAGAAGGGTTTCAATCCAAGTATCATCAATGGTGATACCATTTGGTTGTCATGGTGAGAACTAGCCTAAAAACTTGGTGAATTTTCATTTCAATTTTGATAACTACCCAACATTGGTCATGATTAGTGTAAACCTATAAGTTATATCATTTTTATACTATTTTTAGTTAAATAAAAGTCTACATTAGGATCAATATGGTTTTGAAAAATCATAATTGTGATGATTAAAAGAAATCTTTAAATCTTTTGAAACATAATTTAAAAGTTATGTCCACTACAAAGTTTTATTAAATAAAATGCAAAGGAATAACAATATTTGTTCAAAATTTTTAATATTTTAATTCATATTTGAAATAAAGTATGTTCTATATAACAACATAATGTTTAAATGTTATAAAACACCAAATTTTGTGGAAATGATGATAGAATTTTGAATTTTTTTAGTTTTGTGATTACAATAAAAAGGATGACTACATTAATCTAGTGAATAATTAGGTTAGTTTCCAAAGGTAATTTTATCACCCATTGTAACACTTATTGGTTGAAAAATGAAACATACATATTCATTATCCATTGTTTAACATGTTATCAAGTAGAACATAAAACATAGGATAAAATTGCATCATGGTTCTTGTTGTGGTACCTTAATTTAAAATGTACCCCTTCACATTGTGCTTAAATCCTTATGTTAAGGGGATTAACAAAATTGCTTTTGGGTCATTTTGTTCCATTACAAAATTATTGGTCTACGGATGAGTCTTTGGTTCCATAATTAGGACTTTTTTTATTTGTGAGTATGCAACAACATGACATTTGGCAATTCTTTTTATTCACATGGTAGTGCAATTTACCATAATGCAAGGACAATTTTTACAAATGTTTGTCCAAAAATAACTAAAATTGGAAATTCTATGTCAAAAATTGAATATTCCAAAAGACTTTGAATTTCCCTTCACAAAAAAAAAAATTCTTTCAAAATTATAAATAAATAAATAAATAAATTTGAAACTTTCAACATTTTAACAAATAATATAATTGGTGGTGAAACTTCCAACATGTTATTGTATTTTTTGAGAACATGTATTGTAGCCTTGGGTCAATTTCCACATTGACAAAATGAGTAATTATTTTTTCTTCCAAAAATGAATTCGTTTAAAATTTTTGAAATTATATATTTTTCTGTCATCTACTATAATATTGTGATATGAGTAGTGAAATTATTCAAAGTGTAGCCTACAATAATTATGATGATTTTCAACATGTCAACTTCATATTTTCACAAAATTTCATTTCACTATTTTGAGGATTATTTAATGATGAAACTGACCTTAGGGTAAGGTATATCATTTTCTTGTGCAAGTAGCCATGTGCAACAATGGGCAGGTGCACTTTGTGTTGGGATTGAATCACCTTGCATGGCATGTTTGCTAAATTTTTGAACTTAGATACACCAAAATTGCTCCTAAACAATGAGTGATTTGCATTCACTAATTCATGTTGAGCACTTTCATGGACCACAAAATAATCCAAGTAGATATACCTGTGGACCAAGTTAGAAGACAAGTAGTCAATTGCTCTCAAGCTAGGCCCACAAAGTGGCAATGTTAAAACAAAAAGGCTGCCTACATAAATAATAAAAAAATTAAACAAATCCATAAGTAATGATTTTACACTGTAACTAGTTGATTTGATGCCTTGACACAGTTTGCTTTTATATGTATTTAACTTTTAACACATATGAGCTGTGAATTCATCTGCAATAACATTTCCTTGAGGAGAAAAAACGACCCCAAAAACTTCACTATGTAACATTTATAACATTTTGTCACATTTGATACATCAATTCCATGGAGGATAGGGAAACATATTTATGAATATCGATTAACAATCATCACAACTATTTGATGAATTACAATTTAGGTCTAAATTCTCCTTCCCAAAATATATCACATATAACTTTGTCACCATTTTATGAGGTCATTATGGTAGATATTAACATGTAATCAATTCTATCTATTTCGGTCATCTGGTAAAGTACAACTAAACCACACTGGGAACAATGGGTTCAACTCCCAATGGGAACTCATGGATAGCCCCCATCATGATTGTTTCTTTTGTTTCTTTTGTGATGTAGACAAGGTGGCAACCATCATAGAAAGATTTGGACAAATTTGGCTACAAGCTATGAAAGCAAAATTTTAAAGCATCCTTCTGTATTTTTGGTTACCTACTTCACGCATGTATACAAAATCTGATGATTTTTCTTAATTTTCATCGAATTCTGGCTATTGAAAATGTCAAAAAGTATTTGGTTTTAGCACTTTTAATTTTTGATATAGCTTTTTGGCTATATATAGCCAACCAAAAAAAGGCTGCCCACCATGGATGTTCTAGACTGCATCTACATCAGATAATGAATGATGTGGATGTAGGCAATTAACTTTTCAAAAGTTATTCAAAATTTGGAAAAATTCAGGGAAATGGGATTCTGTATATATTTGTGTTTGATATATTCAAGTATCCAAAAAATTGAATGAAACTATTTAAGTAAGTATTGCCTATCTTTTGAAGGATGTTCCAACACTTTCTGGATTGAATGAAATGTGATTGAGGCCTTAGTAGGATCAAATGGGCCAGTATTCATTAAAAAGGTCAATGGTCTGAAAATATACAATGGGTTTTGGGTTTAAGGTTTTTAAGTCAATTCTCATGACCAAAATCAACTGAACAGCAAAATAACTGGGCTGTTGTATCATTGGTCCACAAACTAATTTGAGTCATCACACTCTGTGTTTGAGAGTACAAACTAATCTCATCATTTGCTTTTGTGTGCATGTTGATCCTCTCATTATCCGTATTAGTTGACAACTAATGATGGATTATATCTGATCACCTCATGCCCTGAAGTCCCTTGTTCAATACACAATCTCATATCAAGTTGTCAACGTCCAGTACTATGAAGGTCATAAGATTGTTCCGCATTTAAAATTTCATATTTGCTAGGAGTGCTATAGTTTTCAAACTTTATATAAATCCTTGATCCAAAAATATCTCTGATCGTTTATCCCTTTTCATAACATGGGTCATGATGTATGTTTGTGTGCTACAAATTACAAAAAGCTAATGCACCAATGTTGAAATTATCAGTCTTCGCATCATAATATGCAGTGCATGGCCAGAGTGAACCAGCACCCACTATTCCATCATGCAAGAGAGATGGTGTGTGAACAGGAAACACTTATTTGTTGAAGATTCCTGTCCTGCATAACCAAATCACATGGTCATTAGCTTTGTAGTAACCATCTACATACATCTACCTTCTTATTAGCCACCACATGCCTTACGTATTTATCTACTTACATACTGTAATACAATGGCAGCTTCAACAATAGTTATATTGTTTTCAAAAATGTAAAAAACCTCAAAATATTTTGTGGAGGAAAATAAAGAATCTTTTAGAGTTTTCTAAAATATTCTCTTTTTTTTAAAATATGGGGGGAATCTTCAAAATAAAAGAATTGCTGGACAATGAACTGTTGTGTATGGATCTCACACACTAGTACTTACCATCTCTGGGTTAGTTATTGCAGATTGATGTTATTGTCACATGTGAAGACTGTAGTTGCAATGGGTTGGGGTGAGCCACATCAGATGATGATGTTTGATGAGTTCTATTTATGTGGCAATGCTACATGCCACCTGTACGTAGCTGTTGTGCAACTCCAATTTTTAAGGTTTGGGAGCATAGAAAGGCGTCTTTATACATTTAGTCGACTTATCTAACATTTAATTATGAAAATTTCTTGCAATAACACTTAAAAGTAACATCTACAGCAAAAGGGAGACCCAAATATGTAACACTTTCAGCTCATTTACTATGTACAATCCTGAATCAAAAGAACTGGGAAAAAATGTGTGCATGATTGTTTGCTTCCAATTAATAAATTCATTGTTCAACCATTTGGCAAATCAGAACATATATTGATATGCCCTGCACTCATACCCCAGTCTACAGGTCACACATGATTTTGGGAATACTTTACAACAATTCATTAGAAACTATGATAATAACAAACTAGTAGATTGAGATTAATAATTGAACCAATAGACTAACATTTCAACATTTCCCTTTACACTTTTAGTGATAGTAAAAGTTTCTATTATTTAGAGCTAAAGATGTACAAAAGTTCAACATTTTTGTAATGGGTTTGACTTGAAGCTTGCACAATCAAAGAGCTCATCAATAACCAAATGTCCATATCCATCAATAACCGAATGTCCATGTCCATACAACATGATATGATAAATCCATTATTAATTCTAGTTGTGTATATCCTCACACTCGTACATGTAGGCCATGAAATCATTTGGGCATCATGTGGATTGCATATTGCGTATATACTCACACTCAAATAGGCAGTGAAATTATTTTGGTAATATGGGGATTGCATAATATTGTGTATATACTCACACTCATTCAGCCATGAAATCATTTGGGTAATATGTGGATTATATATTGTGACTTTACTTACAGTCATCTAGGTCATGAAATCATTTGAGTAATGTGTGGATTGTATATTGTATATGTACTCTTGCACTCTTCTAGGCCCATACAATCATTTTCAGCCCCTAATATGTGGTCTATACGCTCATACTCTTTATTAGGCCATGAAATATTTTTCGTAATACTTATTCATGCGAATTGTTTAGAATTCTCACCTACCAAATCACAAATTGTGGTCAAAGGCAAGGTTTCTAGGCACTTGAAATTCTAGAAAAAGACCAGATCTTGCCTCTTACGTGAAAGACAATTTAAAGGGACAACTAGCAACATGTAAAGAACTACTAATGAAGAGAAGAAAAGAAGGGAATTTAAGAAAAAAATGTGAAGTTCTTCACAACAGCCAACTTTCTGCCTAAATATATAAAGTAGTCAGTGCCCTTGTGTGGACGGATCATCAGGATCACTTGGTTCACGCAATTAAACAAGTGGAAAGAGGTTTGAACAAGCTGCTGGCTTGATTCCCATTTCTCAATTCATAGCAGCAACAGCAGTAGCTGCAGCTGATCATGTTCTTGCATTTGATTTATTGCAATAAACAAAAACAAAATCAATGTTCTTGTTGTGTGTCTGTAAATATCTAGATCTATATATGTGAAGTTAGTTAGTTAGTTAGGTATGTTTTGTTTGTCACGTTGAGATCTCCCAAACCACTGTGCTCCCAATTGGGCACTTGGTATCATTGGAAAGCCCTTCATGAGTAGAGGTGCACTGAGGTGGTTTTGTAATGTTTCAACCTATAGGGTGAGAGTTATTGAATATTGGATAATTCTGTTAAAATAATCAAAACTAAACATTTTAAGAAAATTGAGGCATGCTCTTAAGGGTACTGTTGGAAACCCGATGATGAGTAGGATTTCTTGGAGGCGATTTTCATAATTTTTAGACCTATGGTGTGGGACATATTGAATTTGAAGAATCATTTGGAAGGAGAAATTAGTTGGTTACCTAATGAGTTCACACTTGGGCCAACAGCAAAGGCCACACTAGTCTATATAGTAAGATGGGTGTTTGTTTGTTGGTTTGGTCTGATGTAATCACACTGTAACCCCGGGCCCCCAACTCCACTTAAAGTAGCATTGGAAAGCACTCAACAAGCCAGTGTGCACTTTCGTCATTTCACAATTTGCAAACGAATGGAGCAAAAGTTATTGAATTTAGACCTAGTTTCGTCTCTGGAGATTAATTTTAAAAATTGGTTTTTATGACAATTGGGGTCCAAGTTAAGCGCACTTGGGACAGAGTAGTATTGCTTGGGACAGAGTAGTATTGGGATGGGTAACCTTACATAAGGTTTAATTCATACAAGTGGGCCCAGTTGCGGGACAGGAGCCCATATATGTATATGTATTTGATGATGATCGATTGGGGTTTGCAGCAGATTCCATACTTACCTGCAACAAGTTGTGAGATCAAGTTAGTTAGTGGAAGAGAATCCACACATGAGACCTTGTAGCACTAGCTGGCTAGTGCAGGCAGCCACGGATTCTGCTTGAAGAGATCAGCCTAGCCAGGCTATTTCGAACTAGATTTTAGGTAGTGATCAAACCAGCTATACGTCCTGACCAGAAACTTTTTCATGGCTTTTTAGAACAACATTGGGGGGTTTGTTTGATGGAGGCTCATTTCCGATGGGGTTCTGACAATCTTCGCAGATCTGATCATGCGATCCATGTGTCGATGAGAATTAAATAAGGTTTCAAAACCAGTATATATGCAGTCATGGTCCAGGATTCACGTCAATATATATCCTCAAGAATGTTTCGACATTTTTAACAGCAACTAGAAGTACTCTGCAGGATCAAGCAAAACATCGATATCGATGCGGTTATAACACTAGCTAGTAGCTGCTACAGTATTAAATAACGGGCCGCACCAAAACTAGATCAATGAAGAGCTGCAGCTGGTATAATTTCTAAGCCTGCTGCAGCCGCATCTTGGATCACGAGCGCGTTGATCCAAGTTTCGCAATTCATGAAAGAAAACAATATATTGCTTACAATGCTGTAAATATGGATCAAACAAAACTTGGCGGTTCAGCAAAGTTCTGATCTTGTGAAATTCGCTCCAAAAACTTTCACAAACTGAAGCAGCTTAGTCAATCACGCGGGACACTAGAATACCTAAAAAAACCTAAGCGGCAGAGGCAATCACGACGAAGACGTCGTCTGCACTATTGTTGCAACGTCAAGACATCATCGTCTGCACTGCGTCTTCATGATCAGATTGATTTTTCATGTCGCATCGGTGCCAGTGAAAAAATCCATTAAACAAAAACCAAAAAAATAGAAAAGTCGACACGTATGATGATTCTTCTATGATCTAGAGCCAAGACCTAAGAACCTGCAATGGGGCGAAGCTCAACACCATTGTCATGACCTGCATGGCGCAATTTCGAAAGCTTTGTTGCAGGAGTCAATATGATCTGCAGGGAAAGGTAACGGATCAATAGCCCTGCAGCAGTCCGTGTTGAGGTTCAAGTTGTAATCGCTTATTTGCAATAACCGATACTTTGAAGCTGCAGTCCGTATCAGTGAGATCGTGATGTGTGGGCCTGCTGGGTCCCACTCCGCGAGCAGCTGCCACGGGCGGCCGGTGTGACGGGACACTAGTACTGTGAAAGCGGGAGACTGCAGAAAGTAGCTTAGGCGGCCTACTGCTGCTGCTGGGTCCCATAGGGACCACCACTATTGTGGGGCTCTACAGTCATCTAGAGATGGTTGAAGGTTACTACGGACATCGACCTGCGGTTTGGCCGAGCATTTGTCTCTAGTTCAGAAGCTTCCCTAGTAGAGTTATATGGCTACCCTCATCGCTCTCCGCTATTTCTCGACCTCGACTATCATTGTGTCTTCAGGACTTCTTTCTTGCAGCAAGCTTCCAATTCGCCTCTATCGCTTTCTCAGATGCTCATATTCTTGTGAACATGTCGTTCACAAATCGCTCAGTCCTCCAGTATTAGCCGCTATTGTTCTCGTGCGGCCGTTCACTAGTAGCGTCCATTGTCGCCACCATAGAAACCTCTCTTGGTCCCGCCCAATGTTGTGAAGAGTGCAGACGTACTAGGCCATCATTGAGAAATCAGAGATAACAGGAGTTGAAGAGATTTCTTATATCTGTGGGTGTCCATCGAGAGAGAGAGAGAGAGAGAGAGAGAGAGAGAGAGAGAGAGAGAGAGAGAGAGAGAGAGAGAGAGAGAGAGAGAGAGAGAGAGAGAGCGATAGTG
>Ga0116227_10004740_pt1 | contig 29359 bp, 17 predicted proteins | sample S1TSphgellanicum_FD_89693 | JGI IMG/M metagenome (GOLD analysis project Ga0116227, IMG submission 89693) | Host-associated microbial communities from peat moss isolated from Minnesota, USA - S1T2_Fb - Sphagnum magellanicum MG | ecosystem: Host-associated > Plants > Peat moss > Unclassified... | reverse complement strand
TTTTTGTTTTGTTTTTTGTCTCCCCTTGTTTGGTTCTTTCTGTGGCTTCCTGAGGAAGTGTTAGCCTTGCTGTTTCTTCTTCATCGTGAGAACGGAGATTTCTCTATTCTTATGAAAGATATACACTTTTATGTCAGGTATGTGGTTGCAGTGACTGATGGCATTTGTATGGGTGAAGTCACTGACTGTCCTTCTTTTGTACTTGCAGTGCCCTAATGGACATACACTATGCTCCAACTGCAAGTTAAGGGTGCACAATCGCTGCCCTACCTGCAGATACGAGCTTGGCAACATCCGGTGTCTGGCTCTAGAGAAAGTGGCTGAGTCTCTGGAGCTTCCATGTCGATTTCAGAGCCTGGGATGTCCGGATATTTTTCCCTACTATAGTAAACTAAAGCATGAGGCTCAGTGCACCTTTCGGCCCTACAATTGTCCGTATGCAGGATCTGAATGCTCAGTAACAGGTGACATTGCATGGCTGGTAGCTCACCTGCGAGATGAACACAAAGTGGACATGCACAATGGCTGCACTTTTAATCATCGCTATGTGAAATCCAATCCTCAGGAGGTTGAGAATGCAACTTGGATGCTGACGGTAAGCCAACACACAAGGGTAGAGTGTTGACATTACGAGATTCCACTAGAGGGCATCTCACATTTCAATCTCTTTCTGAAGGCAAAAATGATGAGTCTTCTCTCTCAGGTTTCTTTCACAGATGGGTGCTATATGGAGACTGTTTTTTTATGGCCGAACTTGCTGTTTGGTGGTTATGCAGGTCTTCAATTGCTTTGGGCAGCATTTTTGCCTGCATTTTGAGGCTTTCCAGCTGGGTATGGCACCAGTATACATGGCTTTTCTACGGTTTATGGGGGATGACAATGAGGCCAAAAATTTCAGCTACAGCTTGGAGGTAGGGGCCAATGGACGCAAGTTGATCTGGCAAGGAGTGCCCCGGAGCATTCGTGATAGTCATCGCAAAGTGCGGGACAGCCATGATGGTCTAATTATCCAAAGGAACATGGCCCTATTTTTCTCGGGTGGTGACCGAAAAGAGCTCAAACTTCGAGTTACCGGTCGGATTTGGAAGGAGCAATAAGAGCTTTGTTGTCCTTCCTAAAAGTCTAACAATGTCTAATGATTGTTTTCCTTTCTGGCAATTGATGAAGCAGAGCCTATGGTATAGAAGAAGCATTATGTAGTTGTAGTGCGTGTTGTTTCTGGATGTTTTTACTAAGGTCATTCTGATCCAATGCAAAGCAAGCATTTCTCCAGCCTTGCTTTGTTGCCTACTAGTTTTCTAGTCATAGTTGTAGATACTCCACCAAGTGGTGTATGACCCATAGGTAGATAATAATGACATAACAGTTTTTTTAGCTTTTCTTACATTTTGTTAGCAAATCTTCTATGCACGAAATGGGCACCAGCAAACTCTTTTGGTTCTTGTTCATTTGCACCTTGTAGGACCAAGAACTAGTTCTGGCCTATGCAATGAAGACAAGTTTCTTTAAGTGGCTAAGCTGCTTCTATAAATCCTGCCTGTGGGTGATTGATGAATGGCCTTTTGGGTAGCCAAGTTGCCGACAGCTGATTGGGTAGCCCAGTTGCTGAAAGCTGATGTGGCATCTTCAGGTATTTGGGTTCTTAAAGACTCCAAGGGAGTTGTCAGAGGTCATCAGGTTTTGAATCTCCAAACATCTAATGCTGACAAAATCGTCTCCCCTTTCTTGCAATCCTTTGATTTCTTAACAAAGGTTTAACTAACAGATTTGAAAGCTAGAAACAATATTTTTGTTGACTTAAGTTCTGTGGAATAAGTAGATCATGTTTATGTACTAGAGAGTGGGCCGTGGATGGTGGGTTATGCCAGGTAAGCATGCCCTGGGTGAGCCACCAAGGCAAGACTGAGGTGTGTGCACCTGGCAGAATCTGCCATTTGCAGCCCACTCTTTGGGATTGAAGGTGGGGAAGAATGCCAGAAACTGTGAGGGCAAGGCTGCAGGATGTGACAGCCACAAAATCGGCAAGCTTGGCTGATTCGATGGATCGGCAAGCCATAAATTTAACAGAGTCTCTACAGAGCTTCAAGAAAGCAAATAATTTCAGAATTGCATTCTTGGGAATGTTTTGTGACCAAGAACATGGTCTTCACATTGGATCATGTGTTTGGTCAAGAATCTTTAGACAATTTTGAATGCAATTGTTTGATATCCCAGTGGGTGTTAATTATGCACCTGTTTTAGCTAATTTCCACATCCTGATAATTTGAGATTGAGTTTTTTGAAATGCATCATTAGTTCTAATTCTTGTCCAATTTTTCTTCGTAAGTTATGCTTATAGGGTTTGGAGATGCTATTTTTATTTCTTGATATCCTTTAATTCACCAATGTCATGTATCTGGACAAAATCTTTGTTGGCATTGACACATAAATACCACACCAAATTGTTAATCAAGAACTAATTATTGTTGGGTCCTAAAAGCTTTTCAAAGCTTGATTAATCTCCAAGAGAAAAGGGCTACAAATTTTCTGATAAAGCAAACCAAAATGTATGCTCAACAAAGAAAGATTTATGTTTGGTGTTTTCACTTTTAGACATATATGATTTCTGAAAGCTCTCTCTTTCATATTCAATTCATGTATGGACTCTTAGGCCTTGGATAAATTAGTACGAAGGATTCAATGAATCCTCCAGAACTCATCATGGAAGTGATTAGCGGGTTTATCTCTTTGCATTTGGCTGTGTACTTGCACTTGAAGGGCAATGCAAAATTGTGAAACTTCCAACACCATGTGACCAATATAAGCTTTATGTAAGTTGTATCTTTTCTGAGCTTGTCAAAACCCATTCCCATCCATGCAGACATGGCTTTTTGCCATCTCCTTTCATTCTTCCTCCATGAAAACACACGTTTGATATGTTGAATCATCCGATTATGTAGTTCCCGAAATTTACAATGGCAATGGGGTTTTATGTTGCTTGCAAATATTGAGTCTTTTATTTTCAAAAGGTTGGATGATTTGAACTCATAGTTTTTGAATCATCCAACCCTTGCAAAAGGCACCATTTTCAAGGTGTTTCACATGCTTTTTTTCATTCCACTTTTAGACCATGTCCCCTTGTTACTTCTAATCGTTGTGTAACTTATTGAAATGGGACAATTCATGTCATTTTTCTCGATTCCTAAATTGTATACTAATTGGACTTTAAGGCTAATAATGTTGTTGTGAAGGTGATAAATCTCCCCCTTCAAAAGGTCAATGAAGCATCAAATCAAACATGACTAAACCAAGGATTTTTTTTTTTTTTTTAATTTCTAAAAGGTTGTATTGTGTGCCACCTTAAGAAAGAAAGGGTTGCACAATTTGCAAAAATGACAAAATTTGTAAAGGAAAAGGTATGCACCACATGGTTTCTTTTAGCAATGCAAATTTAACAAAATAAAATTTCATCTTCATGAATGTTGTTGGTGACATATTAGGGGTGATAGTAGAAAACTCAAGTGAACATTGTGTGGTTACAAGAAAAAGTGGTGAAAAATAAGTAGCTAGTAATGAAAATTTGGCTACAACTTACATGGCAAGTTGCTAAAAAGAGCTTTGCATAATCAAATTATAAGCGGATCAAAGCACAATCATGAAATACTATTCACTGTAACATAATGTCTCCTTCAAGCTAGTAAATTAGTATTAATCTTAAAACAAAATAACACATATTCAAGGAAGGGGGTGATCAATGTTGAATCAATGGATATCATGAAAACAAAACATCATTAACTCCTTTCAAAAAAAATGTTTTCTATTCGTGCTCCTACATATTGTGGGGGTGGGCCTTCATTGTTGTTTTCTTTTTCTTTGTAATGGATTATTTCATTTGTGCCATATAGTGTTCCCTATTCATTGACAATAGTAAAAAATGTACAAACCCACCAAAACTTGTGGACAATGAAAACATTTTTAAAAACAACACAAAGACATTAGATCAATGGATGCAAGCACTTGGTGTGTTGGGCAATTTACAATTGAAAAGCCTTTAAACATTCAAAGCATATTCGTGTTTTTCCAATTGATAAATCCCCACAATTTCACCATATGAAAAATTTTGCATTGTCAAAAATGATTGCCCAAACATGCGAACACACAATGCCAAGTGTTTTGTCAATAAATTGTAGATTCTCAACTTGATGAAATTCAAGTTATTAAATATTCATTTGCCCTCCATTGAACCCAAAAGTTCAATCATTGCAAAATCTCATCAAAAATTTATCATGTGCATTATCCACAATGAATGGGAAAGCTAAAGTTGAACCAAATCTGAAAAATAATAGTTAGATCCACAAACATTTCATGTAATTTTTCTTAAGTTTACTAGATTGTTTACATTAAATCAATGAAAAATACATCACAAGATTGTGCTAGCCTAATCACGTTCTTTACTACATTTCGGGAAAAAGCAATGTGCAAGCAAGGCTTAAAATAGTCTCAACATCAACTAGATGTTCCAAGTTGAAGCTTGGATTGTCCAATGCCATCTTTAATTTACAACACATGTTTGTATGGGCTCAACATAGAAATCTAGTAGGTCTTCACATTGTTCAAGATTTTTAAACCATTTGTTTCCATGATCTCCCCAAGATTGGCTAGTTTCAAATGCCTTTTTAATAACTAGATAAATATTTGTAAATTGATTGCATACCTACTTCTAGATGATTGACCATGGGCAAAATTAAGAAGGTTTGGACAACTAGATTTGTCCAATGCACCTTGCACTAAACAGTAATCATAAATGGAACAAATTGGGATTAGATTTGGACAATACACTCATGTTGCAACCTTGAAATACATTAACCCCATCATCACCAATTCAAAATACCTCCATTGAAAATAAGTGCTTGTATAATGACCATAATCAAGTTGGTTGCATAACATCATGGCTTGTGACCAAAGCTTGGACAAGACAAGAAAAGTGGGTTAAGATTTAAGTCAAAGCATCTTTTGACTCAAACATATTCACACAAGTTTATGAAAGTGCAAGGGAAGAAACCCCAACATTCCCAAGTGCATTTTCACTTTAAGAACTAAAAGTGTCAAGTTATCTCAAATCTTTGGAACAAGGTTACCAAACCTTATCCAAATTGGGGTTTTTTTAGACTATATGAAAGGTCTTGAAAAGCACTACAATGAAATGGGTGATCAAATTTTCAAAACAAATATTTGTAACAATAGTTATGGCCATTTGAAATTCATAACTTGATCATTTTAAGACTTACATTTAAGAGCCTCAAGGAAAATAACAAATTCCATGTAGCTTCATAAGGAGTGATGGAGTATATTATAAGGAGGATGGTGATGTCTTTTCCCAAGTCCAAGTCATGGTGAATCTAATAAATCAAAGTTAGCAAGCACATGGCTTGTTCATGCATTATTTTCATTCCAAATGCACTAATTGCCTTCTTATTTGGTTTGTGCAATTTGACATGTTTTTGAATTCAACTTTAAAAACTCTTCTTAGTCCCATTTGGATTTTCCATACCTTCTTCCTTGGTGAAAGTTAAGGAACATGCCTTGGTTTTGCATTTCATTAAAAAATGAATAAGTCAAAAAACAATTTACCACCAATCCCATTTGACAATCCTAGGGGTGCATCAATTAAAGTCATTCATACATGTTTGAAGGAAAACAATACATGGACCTCTATCCTATTATAAGTGATAAATGCATGAATTAATGACTAAAATTAGTTGTCAATTGAAATAACCTTATCATTTGAAACAAATCAAACATATTAGTGTTATCCAATGCAAGTTGGTAGCTTGAATGATGATGGTATGGAAAGCTTCAATTGTACAACCCAACCAACATTATCCACCAATATTTCATTGGAAAAAAATTTAATTTCAAAAAATCAAGAAGATGCCTCATGCTCTCAAAATATGTCATGGGTTTATCATGATCTAACAAGTGCAAAACAACAACAAATTGAACAATTTTCTTCTTATCAAACCCCAAGCCTTGATTAACAAGTTATAAAACAAAATCATGAAGGATTTGGGGAAGTAGAACATTGTTGCTTGCATGTGCACACTCCTTGTTTTGATAAAATTTTCCAACCTTTAACCCCATATTTGGCAAATTAACAGAATTTTGAACCTTTCTACATGTTTCAACAATGAATCAAGCTTTGGGATTTTAACCCCTTCCCTCTACCATATATGGTCATGCAAAGTTTTCACCTAGATCATTGAGGCATCCCCATCAATCATCAATTTCACTAGTGGTAATTTGTGCAACCTGAACATCTTGAATTTTTTGCCAAGAACTCATATTTTTGTTTATTCATGGAAGATTCTTAGATTTTTGACAATGGATCCAAATCGATTACAAAAGAATAGTCAAAATTGTTCTTGACTAAGGCACATCATCATCAATAACATGGTAAGCTTCGATGGGAGATATTTCAAGGAAAGAAATGAAAAGATAAAATCAAAACAAAACTTTGAACTTGAAAATCAAAGGGGGCTTGATCAAGACCATTGACAATTTGTGACAAGTAGAAGAAAAAAAATGCAAGACGACTATAAACAATTTGATGAAAGTTGTAAACAATTTGCATCACAACAACATGATGTAGGAATTAAAAGCCTCAAAATTGAAAAAACACATAAAATTAGGATAGTCTAATGCCTTATGTGATTGAAAACAAGGAGTGAAACAACAACATATAAATTTCAAAATGTTCATCAAAGTGCCTCATGACTTGTGAATTTATTCAAGAGAAAAGCTCAAGCTTGAGTTTTTATTGTGCTTTTGTTGGTTGTGTAGGACATCAAGACTCAAAAGCAAAAGCAAAAGCAACAACCATTGATGAGTATTTTCAAGCCTTGGCCTTCAAGCAAGCTACAACTTGCAAAGTTGCAAGACTTCAAGGGAAAAATGAACAAACTTGCAACTTGCACAAATTTTGGAAAAAAAATGCTTGCACCTAAATCATTTTTCATTTCGAGTTTCAACAAAAATAATTTGAAAAAACAAAAATAGAACCTTTGGATGTTGTTGCAATTTGTGTGCTTGAATTTTGAAGGCAACTACACATGCATGAACAAGATGACAAGTTACAACTACAAAATTACAAATAAGACAACACTTGTTGCAAGCTTAAGTAGTGCACAACAACACACAACACAATGTTGTGTGCATTGTGGGTAAATTTCCTCACATAATCCATTTATCCTCTAGGCTCCTCCTTGGGTATACCTTCTAGCAACTTGAAGCCATAGGATCAAGCTTTTGAGTCTTTTGGCAAAATCAATGGTTGTGATCTTGTTAAAATGGAATAACCAAACAACCATGGACATTGTTGTCCTAGCAATCTTTAACTTTCAAAGTCTAAAATTTTGGCAACCTAACTTAGGTGGTGATAACTATTGTGCAAGATAATATTTAAGGTTCCTCTCTTTTTATGAAACTCATCATTTTTTGATTGATTAGATGAGTGAAGCCTTTTTGTCTTTTCAATTTGCCAAAACTCTCAAAACTTTATCCTTTTTGGGAATCATTCCACTTTTTTGTTAAAAATTGACAAATCCCCTTCTCCCCCTCCCCCCCAACATGGAATAAACACCTCTTTTGACCAATGGTATTATTTTATTCTTAATGATCTAATGACACAACCTTAGGTTGAAATATTATAAAAAGTTTCAAACACAAACTATCGTTTATAATCCAAGTTCTTGCCATCATATTCATATTTGCACTACAATGTGAAATAGTTCAAAAACTTTCAAAGTTGAAAATGGAAGTCCATTACCTAGGGTTGAACAACCCATTTTCAAGTTTTCATTATGATATCATGTTGAATTGGAAGACATTTGGTATATTGCAAGTTCAATTATCAATAATAATAAAATCCACTGTATCTAAAAATGATTTCATGGTTTGGATTTTTTTCATAAATTCAAACATGGTAATTTTATTCAATGCATGAAGTGGCAAATTGAATTTTTTTATTCAATCTCTATTTAAAATAAGAAGAATGAAAATTATAGTGAATTTGAATAATTGAATTCTTTTAGAAGGTGAACAATTGTTTGGGAAATTGAACATTAAAATGTGTTTTTCCCCCCAAAGCAAATTTATTTCAAAGGTTTTATTTTCCAAGGTAAAACTAGCATTTTAACTTGTAAACAAAAATTGTTACACATGTGATATTAAAAAATGATTTGTTGGATTATTCTTTGGATCTGTCCATCTAGAGTCTATGATATCAAGTTGTTCATCACATAATTCTCATTATCATGTATATATGTATGTATGTATATGCCATTTCCAAGCCTAGCTACCTCATTCCTCTCCCCTACCGACCTATGTGAAAAGGAAAAACCTTTACAATTATTTTGCAAGTACCTTTTCAAAATCGCCACCTCTTTTTCTCATTATCTTTACCCTTTCAAAACCTCCCTTTCAAAACAAAACTAAATAATCATAAATTTTATTTTTTATTTTAATTGAAATATAAAAATACATTCCATTTTTTTATGATTATAAATTTTATATTTATAAAACAATTATAAAATGATAAACCTCCACCTTTTTTACAATTATTATTACTTGTTTCTCACCTATGTTTAGAAACCAACTTTTCAAAATAAAGTTAAGTATAACCTTTCTCATTTTAAAAAATGATCATAAATCAAAATCAAAATGATTGTGATTTTTATAAAAAATATATAATGATCATAAGATTAGAATTTTAAAGATTAATTAAAATTTAATTTTACCTTTACATTCACCTTTAAATGATTATGGATCTTCTTTTGAAAAATGATCAATGATTAATTCACATTTTTCATTTACTTTTTCATTAAGACTTAACAATGTCTTCACCTCTATACAATTTTTTTTCATGTAAATTTTTTTTAAATATTAAAATTTGAATTATATTATCTATAATAATTTTTTTTAAAGAATAATCATTTATCTTATTTAATTTATTTTTTAATGAATAAATAATTGGTATAAATAATGAATGTGGAAGATAATGCAAGTGGAATAAAAATATTTGGATTTTTTCAAATTTATGAATTACATTAAATTATAATTTTTTGAATTAGTGTTATATAAAATTGGATTAATCCAAAGTTTGTCTCCCAAATCATGGGGTTCTAGTTTTGTCATTCATTGATTAAAATACCATTTTGGTTCACAAAAAAGCTTTTAGATGGTCTTGTGGGATGAAACCTACATTTGTTTAGCAAGACATATTTTGAAGCATATAAATTTTAATATTTAAAAAATCCCTTTAAGGATTCTTTTTTCCCTTGTTTAACCTTCATGGACTTGAATAGTAAAAATGTATTGTTGCACTTCTTATTAAGAGATTAATTCAAATATCAAAGACTTTTTTTTAAAAATGTCATTGTCTTTAAAAATCATAGCAAGCATGGTTTTTCTTTTTTCAATTTTGCGAGGTAGGTGGACTAGTGATCATCCATAAGAAATTTGGCTAAAATAAAAAACAATTTTTTTTTCAAACTCTAGTATAGATTGTTGAAACACACGACCTACATTTTAAATATGGCAAATTTCAATTTCTTTTCCTCAAACTACGGCAACTTTGTGCCTTTTTTTCAAAAAAAATCCTCTAGACAATTCATAGCCCTTTTTTTGTTGCCAATTCACCACAAAAAGACCATGATAGCAAGGTCTACTTTGGCCCCAAAATTTCATGATTACAATGTTTTGATTATTAACAATTTATAAGGTTTTTTCTAGTTCTAAATTTTTTGTTCATGACAAAGAAACTAGACATGGATGATGAAGCTATTGTATATGTAGCAATGTTCATCAATGTCATTACATGTTTGTCACAACCCTAGTCTCGGGTTTGCAATCAAGGTTGGGACATGAAAAAGGATACAAGTTGAGAAAGCATTTTGGGATTCAAGCACACTCTCAAATGAAGTCCCAAAACTCTCAAGTTATGATGTGCAACCTTTAGATTAGTTCAAAGTGTAAGCATATTCATGTGCTCTAATTTTTCTACCATTGATTGGTCTATGATGGGCCTTGTTGTTAAGGAATTCATTCATGCTATAAATATAATCTTCAATAAGCTTATTAACTAACCATCAAGAAGCAAAATGACATTGTAATGACTAACTTTTATGTGACAGTGTAGTTTACCTACTATCCATGGAGTTATTAACATTGCGCACATAACAATTGCAAAACCCCCATGTCCTTTTGCATAAGACTAAATTACTTCCATAAATTTAAGGGGCATTTTGTGATCTTGCAAGCAATTATAAATTCAAACAAGCAATAATTGGATGTATTTGTAGGGCTACCATGAAGTGTGAATGATTCACACACCTTCAAACAATCCTCATTATACCAAAAGAACTTAGTATGGTGGTTTATTCAATTTGCAAGCAGTACCATCACATGAAAACAACTATCCATCATATATGTTTTTCAATCTTTCAAAACTTGATTGTTTTTTTGGCAATTTTTCGAGTATTTTTTAAACCGAAAAATTTGATGAATCAAAGGTATATATATGACTAAAACAAATTCAATTCAATGCTACATTATATTTTCAATGATTTATTTTAGTTCTTACATCATTGAAATTTGTGTCACATCACACAATAACATATTATTTGCATGGGAATCACTCATTTACACAAGTAGAAAGGCCTTAAATAGTTGGACTTGGTTTTGTAAAAGCCATTCCAATGATTTCAACAACACTATAGATGGCCTTTAGAATACCAAGTCATGACTTATTGATCTATTCATCACATTCCCTATATTAAGTTAGTTCATTTTGAAACAAAGTTTTTTGAATCTTTTGGATTCTCTTGAATCAAAAAATTGATCAATATATAGTTTATTTCCTAATGTCATGCAAGGCTCTTTTGAAACAAGACACCTTCGAATGGGTTCTCCTTTTATTGTGTTATCAAGGGAATCAAAATAGAAGTTACTCCAGGAATAATAGATGTTATAAAAGAAAAATGTAACAAGGTGTTTTTTTAAATGAAACAAGGTTAAATGCTTCATGATCTATTGGAATATAATGAGTTTTGTGCACATTTGATGGATCCATTTATTTGTTGTAACTTGATATGGATAATTGAAATGTTGAAGGAATGGGATTTGTTGGAAAGTGGATTATTTGTCTTTAGACTCTTTAAAAAGGTTTGTGAAAGAGAAGTCACATCATTAGACATTTCTTGAAGATGTTATTGATTATCACCAATTTCTTTCATCTTAATTTTTTTGACTACATGTGCTCAATTACAACTAGTGTGGCATGTGCATTGGCCCAAGTGTTACCATGTTTTCAACTGATTTTTCATTCCAAAACCTGGTTTTTTGGAATTTATTTTGAATTTTCAGCAATAGAAATCACTTAAAAATCAATATTTCCCACATTCTAAATCCAAATCTTACCAAATAAATTCCATTAAATCTTGCTCATTGAGATCTTTCCAACAACACCAAAGGCACATCCCAATTCCTCTGAAATTTTCAGATACAATTTAATTTAATTTTTAGTGAAAAAATCATTCAATATTCAAGAACTACACCACAAGTCCAAATGCCATGAAACCAAGCTAATGCGCCCCTTCTCCTCAAGAGCTTTCCAAAGAGACCAAGAAATGATCGGAAGCATCATGGTTCGGTGGATTTCATAAGTATAAACAAAACAAAATAAACAAACAACTTTCCTTCATAGATAGGTATCCCACAAGCTCCTAGTCCTTCATCAATTGACATGATAGTCATGCCATATATTGGCATTGGACTTTGTGTAAAGGCTTCACCTTGAGCATCTTTTGAATGTTGCAAAGCTTGGGGATTATAGGCATTATCCTCGTTAGATAGATAATCTATCAAATGATTGTTAAGTGTAGAAAATATGGGTTGTTTAAGAATCAATAATCGTCTCACCATATGAATGCTTCATGCTTTCTTTTTTTGCAAATCATGGAAACTTTGTGTTTTTGTGATCGATGCAATCTATGATGGGCAAGATTTACCCATCATTATGAAGCCTTAGGTGAAAAAATAATAAAAAATAATAAATATAACTCTCAAAGCCTGCATTTACGAAGTTAATAAAACAAATATTCAAATTTTGCACATGATTCACAAGTTGAAGGACATGCCTACTTCCCATAAAGGTGTTCATTATCTCATAGATATTATTGTTGAATGCCTTGGAAAGTTTAGTGAAACCTTATTTTGAAAGCTTAACTTTTAATACTTTTGATTGTGCCCAATCATTTGATGAAAAAGATTGTCATTATCCTTGTAGGCAACACCATTCCTATACTTAAGGGAATTTCCATAGCCTCAACAATTCAAGTGAATTTTTTTTCACAAGTGTCTTCAATCGATCTTTTGGATCCACTTTATTAGGAGATGAGACAAATTCATCCCATTTAGTTTTTATGAGTGACATGTCTTTGACCATCTCCCATTTGGGTTGTTTAAATTTCTTGCTAAACATTTCACAAGTTGAAGATTTTGATGCCAACATTTATTCTTGACCAACGTTAGGATTGACTTTGCTTTTAACTCTTCCAACATTGCCTCTCCACCTTGCACTTGCACCTTGGTCTACAACTAGTTGTGCTATATATATATAAACTACTAATGAATTGTTTTGTAGTTTTAAGATGGAACATTATAAGTTGAGCATACAAAGAATTCAACAAAATATTGTTGCAAATTTTTTTTTTTAAATTTCAAATAAAAACAACACACTAGAAAGTAGAATGGCAAGGGCATACAATGTTTCAAAGTGTTGTGAGGTGATGAACAATAAAAGGGTTGACATGCAATGATAGAAGGCACCATGGTTCCATTATTGCTTTAACACCAACTTAATTGTTCATTTTTTAAGCATATAGTTAACACCAATTTAACATCAAGCTATGACCAATTTTTTTTGAAAAAATAAAATAAAATTAACACTTGATGTTATCTAGAAATATTTAGAAAATTTTCCAAAATTTTCCCAATTTTTTGTTGAAAAAATGCCATAATGTATTAAAAAAAAAATTGTCCAAGACCTTTTTATATATTATAGATTTTTAAATTACAAAAAAAATTACTTGTTGGAATATTTTCACCATTTCTATTGAATTTTAATGTATATATGTCTATCTATGTAGATAGATAAATACTTATATTAACCAGTTTACAAAATTGTGGATTTATTAACTAAATAAACTACAACGAGAACCAATATATTTTGTAGAACATTATTAATGGTAAAATTAGCATACCCATATTTGACAATGAAGATTGTGACCTATGTCATTAACAAAATAATAACATTAAGTGTGCAACCAATAAAACTAAACTTCTAAATTCCACGCAACTATTGTTTTGGCTAATGCACCTTATTGAAAACAACAAAATCAGCACCTTAACATTCAATGGCATTTGTTCTAGTTTATAACCATATATGGTTAAATCTTCCTAAAAATGATGGCCACTTTAATTAGAAACATAATTTCTTACCACAAAAAAAAACTTTGACAATTGAACTAAACCCTATACTTATATATATATATATATAATTGGCCATGTTATTAGGTAGCAATTTCATAAAATTTGGTCCATAAGTTATTTACATATGAACTTGTTAAGTATTTTCTCTACTTTGCTAGTTGGTTCCTAAACAACTTTGAACATTTTTAATTCCCTATAATCCTAATTATTTTTTTCCTCGAAAGAAATATTTTGTCAGCCAAATATAAAGTAACTTATTATTTTCTTCTAGGAAACTCCCATATGACCAACCAGACCACCTTATTTTCTAACTTCTCCCTTATTGAATAATTGGTAAATTAAAGAGAAATTTTCCTTCTTTGGGAATTGGGTAGTAATAGTAGTTGTTGTTGTGGTTCTAGTTCTTATAACATTTGCAATAGTGTTCAGTATGTGATTCTACACAATAAATTTGGATGAAGAAAATCCAACTTATGTTGGTTTGATTCAAGAAAATGGTTTTGGCTTTGCATAAATGTGCACATTGACATTGATGGTAAAAGACATATTAGTAGCATTGTGCACCTTAAAAAAAGAGTAATAAATGTGATCTAACCATTGTTCAATGTTTATGATTCACCCATCATAATGATTCATCCAAATGGTTTGCTATTAGTAGTCCCCCACCTATTTGTTGTCCCAATTTCAGTTTTATGGGTGGGCATCCAAAATAGTACATAACTAAACTTGGATGTGAAAAATATTTTCGCAAGGTCACATATTAAGCACTATTAGAGATGTTCTCAGGAGGTATATTTTTCAAGAGTTATTGTTTTCACCCAATTCTCTAAATCAACTTTTCCCATTTGTTTGACAATTCTATGCATGCCCATCCCCATTGTATTTTCTTAGGCTTTTCAACACAGGGATCTCATAGTGATTTCGTTGGAATCAAGTACACAACAAAGGGACCCACTGGGAAGAGCATTGCTTGCTCTATCACCTTTGCACTCTTCACCTTACACCAACAACCCACCCTACTTGTGTTTTCCCTTTGTTGGTGGATGATACACATATGGTAGGTCCCACTTGTATGTGGTTCCTTGTTTTTTATGATTACAACATGAATTTTTAACATTAAGGCTTTTAATGTAACTAGCAAAATGTGGAGCTTGGTTTCAATAGAAGTTGGACCATTTTATATCACTTCCTCTTTGCTTTCTTATTTTCGACTTGGGTTTTCATATTTTGGGCGCACCATTTGGATCCAAATCATTCATTGAGTCTTTCGTGACCAAGGTTCTTCATGAGGATCTTGGGATGATATCTAGTCTCCCTATGCTTGTAAATCTTCAAGTAGTTTTTGCAATGCCCTTGTTGTGTTATGCCTAGCATCCTAACTATTTGTTTCATACAATGTTTCCATCTCCATGTATTTTGCAACATTACATTGGGTTTGATATTCATACCATAATTATGTTGGAGAAATTACTTGGTGCAAAATCTTTTGGTGGTTCCATCAGTCACCTACCTCGTCGTGAGGTCATTATTCTTGCTTCTTCGAACAAGTTCGGCCTCCCTTTTATAATTATGACTATTGCCCGCACATTTTTGGGATGTTGGGCACCGGTCGCTCCTGCACTTGTCATTCGTTTCCAACAAGATGATCACCTTATTCTTTTGGATGTAGTAACATGTTGAAATTAACATTTTTTCATTTTAAATGGCATTACGAGATACCCAAGCCCAATTACCTTAGGTTGTCCACTTTTAAGTCACACCCTTTGAGAGCTTAGTGGTTAAGTTTTTTCCTTAGTTGTAGGCTTCTTTGGCAAATCACCTACACAACCAAAAGTTTGCTTTACTTCTAGTAGACACTCTTTCACATATCATATGAACATGTTTCCGCCCATGTGTGGGTCCAAGGGTAGGTGCTTGGTTATTAATTTGTCCTACCACACTTGCATTTCATTTACTTTTAGCCCATTTCCTTACAACATTATGTACCTATCTTGGCTTGCCACATCCTATGGTTTCCCATCTTTCATGATGTTAGTGTGGTCATACCATCGACAATTTAAGTACGTATTTACTTCGACACCCTTGGGGAAGTGAGCATATAGTAGCCCTTGATACACTTCGAGATACTATTGTAAATATTGTTTTAGAAAGTGGAACACATGTTTAGAAGGAGGTTTCCCACTTTTTCCTTCACCACACTCAACGACAAATGGATATCCTTATCACCAAAGATGATTTTCGGACCTTGATGGACATCATCATTGTTGACCTAATTAACACAAATATGGTGCGATAAACATTGACAATGACAATACATGTAGCGATGATGGTTGTTCAAAAAAAGACACGATCATATGTTGAATGAGCATTAGGTGATGACTTCATTCCCCTTGCTATTGAGACGTATGGGTGTCTCTATTTTTTTTTTGATTCGTTTTTTACTGCTTGTGCACATACCACTATTATGCATCATCATCGATCTTCTTTAGTCCCTTCAATGCTTGTTTATTATTATTAATAGCACATGTCCATAGCCTTGTAGCATCACAAACCATAACAATTCTTTAGTAGACTGAACTACACTTGGTCAAGGTTCCTCATCTTTTCCACACATAATAGCTAGTGCACTTTTGTCATTAAGTAATTTGTGGCAGATGACTGTTATTTTGTCTTAAGTCTTCTTTGTTATCAATGATTGTCATTTTGTAGCCATGAGTCCTTTTTGCATAGGGTCTTTGCTTGATTTTTATTGATTGTTTTTTGTTTCCCTTGGTTTGTGTCTATTTATTGCTTTATACTTTTGATGGATGGGTTCCCATCGTTGATTTTTATTTACATGGTTTTTATTTTTTATCCATAATTTTGCACTTGTAGAGAAGGCTCACATCATGATCTAAATAATGTCTTATGGATGGGTTCTTACTAAATGGGATTATGTGACCCAACAACCTACCATCCATATTTAAGGGAAGTACTATCATTGTTTTTTTAGGAATTTTCTAGTTTGCAACCAAAGTGAGGATCATCAATAGGAAGATGTGGAAAAAATGACAATCATCCCTAAGAAGATTTTAGCCAAATTTGGGTTTACACAAAATGTGAAGTATAAACTTTAATCATCATTTTATGTTTATGGCTACACATTGAAAACCAAATATAAAAATACGGTGATTTTTTCTCACTTTTTTCAATTGAAAAATTCAAAACCATTTCATTAAAAAAAGATCTTCTTCTTTTTAAGGAAATTTTGCAAAATAAGGGATGTAAGTGGTCACTATGTAGTAATTGTATGATGGGCCTTGTTGTTACTTTACATCCAACCTCAAAAAGATAGTTTAATTGTTTATTTTATTATGCTTCTACCCATAAACATTAAATGTTTTGCCTCCTTGTCTTTAATTCATGATAATATTGCCATAACTTCACATGTGCATTTTAATGCATAATTTAATTGCAAAAAAAGGTTTTCCTTGCATCTTCCAATCCATGCACACCTTCATACCCACCCTATGCCATTGTTATCAACAATTTGTCTAATATATTTATAAAATTTTATCTAATGAGGCTTAATTTTGCACCATCTTTCCTATCACATTTTTAACATGGTAAATCCATCCTAAGATGGCCACTTGATTGAAATTGCTACCCCAACCCTTCCCCACTTACACTAACTTAAGTTTAACTATCATAAGGGCATTTTATTTATGACTTCCATAACCACACTTATACTCTCACATTCCCATTGCCTTGACATGACATGGTGCAATAAGCACATGAATCCACCTTGGATAAGTTTCCACAAGAACAATTTGGGATGTGGGTCAAGTTGTTAGCTATACTCTTCAATAAATCTATTACCTATGAAAGTATAAGTTTTTGGATTTTTGCCCCTAACATCAACATGAGTATCACATATTTGGAAGATTAGGGTCTCTTGCTCTCTCAAAGACCTTTCTTCATTTTACTTTATTTCAACAACACATAATGGTGTCATGGATGGTTTAAGTGCCTTGAACCATTGGTATTGCACATACACAATTTCACCCTTATGTATTCACAATAACTTACAAGAATAATAGACATACGCACATATTACAATGAATGGTAAATGCATTGCAAATGAATGATACAAAAGTGGAGCTAAAAGTTGAACCTATCAAAAGATCTTGACTTTGTTACTAATACTTCCCATGGAACAATTATGGCCACTAACAAATGAACTACTTGAATTTCCATTATTGTCTTCATTGATAATTGATTTGTTGAAAGGATGGTTTGTTGGAGTTTGATTTAAAAATTTATTTGATTACAAACGCTTATTATAGGTGGTTGTCACAAACATTAAGCAATAAATGAAAGTTTTTAGAAACATCTTTGCAAGATTTTTAAAGATGTAAAATCAATAGAAACTTTTATAATATTTGAAAGAATAATTGATTAAAGTTTTAAAAAGATGTGGTCAAAAAAATGTTCTAAAAGGTCATTTTGTAAAAACTTATTAAAATGTTAATTGACAATTTTTTTAAAAAGGTTGATGAACTTTTATAAAATTTCATTCGATAATATAAATAAGGGTTTGGAGGGCACCACTCAATCTCATCAATGTAAGTTGTGCCCTTGTATTATTAATCCACCTCATGTTTAACTTGCATCATGTTTTATTCAAACAATAAGGTCATTTAGTTTTTGTTCATCATTGAGTTCCTTGTTTGTCAAGTCCATACAATCTTCCCCAAATTGTATTTTTTCATTGTCCTTGATAGTGATTTGTTATAAATGGTTTATGACCAAGTTAGATTAAACTATGCTACTAGCTTCTACTCTTTTGATTTTTTTTATCCTACTTACATTTAGGTGATTATACTACCTAACATGAACATTAAATAAGATCAACAAATTAATTGTGGCATTGGGTTTGACATTGCTACAAGACAAATGCCCAATTTGTAAACATTTAAAAAATATACATTAATCATCATAAATGTGCTAACTATCATTGTTTCCTCATATTAAACTAATTGTGTGGTGCAATGGTTAGAAACCTTTTCTTCAAGTAATAAATATTGGGTTTAAATAATTTTCCCAACATGTATTTTCTACTATTAATGGGTTTCCTAGATGAATTATTTTTAGATGTTCATTTGGGGAAACCATATGGGGAAATTGTGGCTTTTGGGATGATTCTTTTTTGTGCAACTTGCCCCACTTCTTTAGTCAAGTTGCAAAGGGGAGAGAAAAGGTCAAATCAAGTTTCCCATGGAAAAGAAATTGGGACCATGCTTTCATGAGGATCATGATTACACTTTGACAAGGAAAATATCCAAGGAAGTTCTAAAAATTTAGAATTGCAATAGATGAATGTGTTGTATTATATCTTCATATTTTCACCTTTCATTTAAAACTTTTCATCCATTGCACAACTTCAAATTTTCATCCATTAAATGTACATTTTCATTCATTATGCAAAAATAAAAAAGCAACTTTTCATGTCCATTTGGGAAGAAAATTCCTTGATATTTCATCCATGGTGCAATTTTAATTCCTGAATTTTCATGCATTGTACAAGTTTCATCTTCAATGTTCGTCCTTTGTGAAAATCTTCATCCATTAAATGTGACCTTCCAAGTTCCTCCATCGTTTTTCAAAAATTCTGCAACCTTATAGAAAAATTTAGCATTTAACATTATTTGATTGTTGGTGAAAATTGCAAAATTTAATATGAGGTCGAACTTCCTTCATGAAGATATCTAGAAGCAAGAAATTCCCTTCAACCCTTCCATGGTCAAGCCATTCTTTGAAGCAAACAACCATTCCCTAGAGCAATTTCCATCACAACAAAACCATGGATCTATAACTACATCCATGACTGATTTGGTAATCATATGTGACACATGTGACTACATGACTATGTAATTAAATAAAACACTTTACATTCGACATGGTAGTTTTGACTACATCCATGTGGATGGAAACGATTTTTAAATTATTTATTTTCAGAAATCATATAATAGTCGCACATGTCCTTGTCACATGTACTTAATCATATATGACATTTCCAATGCATTGAGTTTGATTCAATTATACTCGTGTAAGTCAACCTTTCACCTTTTTTACTACACACCAATGCCTTGACCATCCAATCACCCTTTCAACTTATGATGAATAATGTCATTGCCTAAGTAAACATGTTTATTTTTTTTTTTTGCACTATAATAAAACTATGTAATCATGTAATTTCATTGTGTCATTATATTAACAAAATGAAATGTCATAAATGTCAAATTATGCAATTAATGTAATTAACGTAATTATGAAACGATGTCATTCTATAATGCAACTAATGTATGACATAATGACATTATCTGTTAAAACCTTTAAATTAGATCAATTTTAATTAATGTTGTAATGTTTTAAGTTCAAAATTTAAAGTCATTTCACTAATTTAAGAATATTTATTCCCAAAAAATCCTAGTGATTTTAATTATAATGCAATTATGTAATATTTTAATGTGTTTAAACTATCTACTACCTTTTTTAATTTGATAATTGGTTAAAATGGGTCAATATTACACATCCTCAAATTATAATGAAAAAAATTGTTTTATATTTGGATGAACTTGGAGTTTTAATCATTTTGATGTTCATTTTGGAAACAAACTTTTCATTTAAAAAATAATTATGTGGTCCCAATGATGAATAGGGAAGGCTGATTGTGCACAATCAAATGGTGCACATGAATACATGATTAGATTTGGGACATAATTGCGAAATGTTATATTAATGGATGTTTGGTTTTGGCATAATGTGTCGATCAACAAAATTTGTTTAAGGGAAGGGCCATTCCATGGGGTAAAATGACCATGTTTTCTCGAGGAATGGATTTCATTTTTCTTCTCCCTCTAAATGAAAGTCATTGGGGATGAATCATGAAATTCTAACTTTTGGGCATCACTGGGAAAAAACCAAGGTTTTGCAACTAGCCTTGTAACCAATTTTACTAATTGTAATGAACACTTGCAACTAGCACCATTTTTCAATGAAAGATGCAATGAAGAAGTTGCGACTATTGCAACAAACATGACATTGCATAATAAACAATGCCATGTGGAATTTGATGAAATAAAAACTCTATAATTTGACTACAACTAAATGTCTAGGCTATAAGTTTTGATGCCACATTGAATTGGTGGGAACATTTGGTTTGGTGTCAACATGGCACTTATGTGGGTCGTGTGCCATGCTAGATTGGTAGGAAAAAAAAAACCCATTTTGCCATGTCACTTATGTGGATCATTTTTCATCAACAACATGGATGAAATGTTAGGATTGTAAAGCATTTAGGTTGTAACTTCTAAAACATTAATACACTAACTTGCACTTATTTGTGTTTGGAAATTGACTACTATGCAACTAACAAAATATCATATTGTGATTAAAACTATTAATTTGGAATAGATTCTAAATTTTTTTAGCAACTCATGATTTGACAAAAATATCATCTTGCAACTTATATTGGAGTGGATATATAATGCTTGTGAAATGCAACTTATCTAAAATTACAATGATATTATTTAGTAACTTTGTAAATATTATGATGTCATGTCATCAATTTTTACCATCATGTCCAAAGCTAGTAGACCTTACATGCACATTATAGTTGTCAAAATTGTAATATACATCATATAAATGCATTATCATTATTGATAAACAACATGAAATTGACTTGAAATTATATGCATTGACATTCAAGGTTGAAAAATATATTATGAAAGGATTGTCAAAGATGTTATTTCTTATTGAAATACAATAAATTTATAAATTTATAATGTTCACATTACATATGGTAAATGTTTTCCTCTTCCCATATAAAAGGTCATCATGACAAAAATGTTGACCCAACAATCAATATTGCCATCTAGAACATTTAGATTTTATTTTCATTTTGTGAAATGTCTCTTTTAATTTTTTTTGATATAGAATAAATCAAACTTTCTTCACTCCACCTCTTCTACTTTTGAAATTTGTCATATTTTAATATTCAATGTCACATGGGAAATGAAGTCAATAACATATATATAACCTTATATATTGCATTATATATATGGATGTCCATACTTTCAACCTAATTAAGACTATTTTGCAACCATAATCTAAGTATCCCTAATGTATAATAATCACAATGTTCACAATTGGGTACAATATTAAGTATGACCCACTCATAATGGCGATTTTAAAAACAAGATGCATCAAATAATTGAAGTATTGAATTATACTTCATCATATAATCAATATTTTGTCACATTTTCCTTGGTCCAATTTGTTTACTTTTGAAATTTCCATTCTATGATGCAATGTCACATGTGAATTGAATTCAATAACATGTAAATAGCTTTAAAAGTTACAAAAAAAAATGGATGTCCATATTTCAACATGAATAAAAATATCTAATGTTACAATTGTAGTGCCATTAATTTCGTTCTAATAAGTAACATAAATAAATCATTGTAATTAATTTATCATTAAATTGTAATATAATTAACACATTTATAGACACTTATTGGCAACCTAGAAAAAATTATATAAAATCATATGCGTTTTCTTTTATAAGATTATAGTTTTCAAACACAACCACCATTTAATTTTGGAAACAGCCTTGCTTTGATTTTGAGAAAATATATATTTTAATTTTGATGGAGTCAAACATTATCAACAAATCCTTATAACACGATAAGAAAGAAAGTTATCAACAACACATGTTATTGTATAATAACAAATGTGTGTTTAATAAACTTTATTTTGATTCCGCTTTTCACCCCAAAATCCAATTGGTCAAACACAAGAACAAAAACCACAACATGTTTTCACCCCTCCTAATTCCCACGTCATTATAAATAACATATTATGAATTGACTTCAAAACAAAGTGCATGTTTTGTTCACATCATTTTTCTTTTGTACATATAAACAAATAAACATTCATCAACCTTGAAGCCTCCATGTTTTTTAAATCAACAATATGACTTGCAACTTGACAACCTTTTATCAATGTTCTAAATTGAAAGCCAAAAAGGTAGAAATAATTAGTTATGTAACACTTATGATAATTGTAGCACAAAAATACCAAAAAATGCACCCCCAAAAAACTTGATTAACTTTAGTTCATATTTGATTTTTTTAGGAACATAGGAACATGAAGGTTTTTATGCGAAAGGGTAATCTTGTAACTTATTACCATGTGTCACTTATTTTTTCATATATGGTTAAAATTGCAAAATTTCAACTTTCAAATTTCTAATTGAAAGTTAGTTGCATTTTAGTTGTTCACAAAGACCATGTGAATGATTTAGCAAAACATGTTAGTTGACAATTGTTATGCTCACAAATCAAATGAACTATGGCCCACATGCATAATCAAATGATGGGAGTTGAAATGTTCATTAGTTCACAATTTCAACTCCCATCATTCAATTATGCCTTGATGAAAGATTCACTCCATGTGTGTCTTGATCTTTTATAGGCTATAGAGGTGTTCTCAAATAAATCTACTCTTTTGAATGAAATAAGATTCTAACACTTAGAACATAATATAATAGGAAAATTTGTGGTAGTTTGACTAATAGGGTGATAATGTAACATTGCTTACTATAGTTGTAAGAGCTCAAATGCAACTTTCAACATACTTCTAATGTGTTGTGTCATCATCACAATCTTCAATTTGTAGGTGATACAAGAAGGCAAGATCTTGCGAATGGTAAGGGATGGACTTACAAATGAAGTTTGCTTCCCCACATTTATTGAATGAGTGTGAATTTTGTCAACAATCATCAACAAGATGGCAATGGCCATGTAGACGATGAAAACATCTTTGTATTTAACATCCCATCATCTACAAGGGCGTTCCAATACTTGAGACTAAAGGCATATGATAATCACTAGTGAATGGTAGGTGACATAACAATAGGTACGGTGACATATGATTGTGGCATGGTTGGACTTCATCAATTAAGGAGAGTTGCAAATGGACAATGTACATGATCACATCCAATGTGGTCTATTGCATAATATATTACTAATGAACTATGCGAATATTTCATTGCCTATCATGTTCATGTGATGTGCATATGTGAAAAAGCAATTGGATATGAAAGGTTGTCAACTTATAGACGTGATGAAGTTAGATCCCTTTTTATTAATTTTTGATACATGATGGCAAACCATGAGGAACCATTTGTTTTTCCTTCCTAAGCACAACAAATGTTTTTTAATGACATAAAACAAAACCCTTGGATTGGAAAATTGTGTTGCACAAGGAATCTTGTATTCATCATGTTACAATAGACACAAGTGTCAATTACATGGGACTGGATGACAATGCATTCATTTGGTTGAACATGTATTGTTAACACCACACTTTTGATGCATTCCACATATTGTTGGGGCCAAAAAAATGTTTACAAAGGAGTTTGATATTTTGAATGAAGATATTATATTCAAAAGAAGGAGCAAAGTAGCATAAAAACATTAACAATGGTGTTGAAAACCATATACAATAATAATATAATGTTTTGAATCTTGTTCATTGCCTATGCATCGACCTTGCTAAAACTAGTTGTATGCTTGTCTATTTTAATGTGAACGATGTTATGTATATAATATTTTTTTAATAACAACATAGTTGGTTCACATGTGATAATGATTAGTTGAAGATAGTCCATCCATTGTATTGTCAGTAATAACCATGAGAAGTTGGATGATGTGACCATTTGTCCCAATTTGAGGCATCCCCACAACATCTAGATGCATGGAAATACAATTTTCATGGATAGGATTTATACTACTGCATGTAAGTGAATATTTACATGTGACATGTGCCCATGCCCCTATTTCCCCTACTTTGGCTTCTTTTGACCTATTTGGGCTTCACAACATTACATCCCAATCTTTTATGGTCTTTTCTTTAATTTGCAAAAAACTTTGAACTTGATTAAGATTTTAAAAAAATAATTGTGTATCATTTAAAATGGTATTCAATTGCATATATTGAATCAATATGCTAGCCATTCTTTTGGTGTCATTTTGAATCACCTATGAGATTGTTTTGATTAATTTAACATTTTCACATAATGACTTATCACATAATTTCAACTTTGTCCACACATTGCACAAGAACACATTCCCAACATGTGGTGCATGTCCTTGGAATGACTTGTTTGGTACCCATGGCCAAGGCTTTTATTTAGGTTCATTTGATTGTTATAAGGAAAATGTTTTCTTGCATATTCAATCATACCTTGTGTCTCCAATCTTGAATTTTTTTTCTCAACACAATTATCTCCCCATTGATTTGTGGTTCCCAAGGAAAGGAAAATATGAATAACTTGTCCATGGCATCTAATGGATTTTCAACCCCATCCCAATTAGGTAATTATACAATTCAATGTCAAAAGACATGATGTTTTGTGGAATGAGAGGTGACATGGACTTCAATTCATCTATTTCGTTTGCACATTTTATGCATTAAAATTTTTATTTTACATTACAATGATCTAATCGTGAAGGAAATGTAATTATCATGATTCAATCATCTATGGGCACTCATCAAAGTGTCCTCCTTGGTGGCCCGTTATTCCTTCTCACCCATGCATAACTTGATCAATGGTTATTCATTTCCTTTTTTGTTTATTTTCAATCATCATAAAAAACATTCACGTTTTCAATTTTCTTTCCTTTGTTTTGTTAACATCTGAATATTTAATTTCCTAAGTTAAAATAATAAGGTTATTCATGTAACCACACAAATGTGTCTTGTGATCTTTAGGTGGTTTGTTTGATGATGTTGTTGCCCCAACTTTGTTCAACCTCCCCTTTAATAATATTAAAATATTTGGGTGTTCCAATGGTAAAATTTATTGAAATCCGAACTTTTGTAATGTCACCCATGGCATCTAGGTTTATGCTTGACCAAGACCTTTTCTTTTTAAAGGCTTCGGTTTGTGTTAATATCGCCTTCATTTCAAAAATAATTATAATGTAGCCTATGAACTCTTGCCACTCCCGACATGTGTTTGTATTCCTCTTTTAAAACAACTAATTAATAAATAGTTGAATTGTCTTCAAGATTTGATCTTGCAATGCATGTGCACCATCACATGACCTTATCCAACATTATTTTCAATGGAATATTGAATGTTTACTAAGCTTCCACCTTTCATGCTTGAGCCTAAAAGTCAAGTTATACTTAATGATTTTGTTGACCCTCCCTTGGTTGTGCCTTTGGTTTTAACTTTTGTAACTTTAACCATACATTTTGAAATAGCTTGGGTTATGAGGATCTCCATTATTGCATTTTAGTATCAATAATTGGTTCCTTAACAATTAGAGTTGAACTTGCATCCTTTTTTTTTCTATTCCACATCTTCCTTATGAAAATGCATTAGGTATTAACTAAATTTGACAAGTATAAACCATTGTGAGGATTTGGTCTTATGGAACTTGTGTGAGATTTTGGCCTCCATGTTATAGCTAAAGCTATAGCTAGCTCTTACTTTCCCACCTTGGAAAAGGTTCCACAACTTGGGAAATGAAATTTTTATGAGTTTGTGATGGTGAAAAGGGGCGGCTTGGATTATGTTGACCAACATCCACACCAATGCTTTCACCTTTTTGAACTAGGGTTCTTAGTGGCCAAGTTTAACTTGGAGATGTTGATATGGTCTTTGGGTGGGATATATAGAATAAATTAAGAGCAAACAAAAAACTGTTGAAATGTTTGCCATGGAATGAGTGTGGCTATTGGTCCATTGGATAAGGAGAATTAGCACTTACACTCGTACCTTCACTTTCTTGAGTGAGACCTTTGGGGTTTTGACCATGGTTCAAGTGTGAGTGTTGGTTCATTGGCTAAGGTGAACTAGCATTTACACTACACTAGCACTTACACTAGTACCTTCACCTTTTTTTACGGAGATCTTTGGAGTTTTGACCATGGTTCAAATGTGGGTGTTGATTCATTGATCAGTGTGAACTTTAATAGGGTTTGGTAGGTTTGTGAGAATTTTAGAGTACCAATGGAAATGATAGAAAGGGATCATTATTTTCAATGTTCATGAACATGGTTTATGTGTAGGAGTGAAGTTTTTTCTTCAATTCAATGGGATTGCTGAATTTTGGTTTTTTAGTTAACTTGAGTGAACTAAGAGATCAATGTGCAATAGTTATGTACAAACTAGTTATTGAGTTGGTGGCTGGTTATTGAGTTTTGAGTTGGTTATCAATCCAATTATTAACTAGATTATTAATAACTTATCAGTTGATTATTTTATGATAATCGCTCAATAACCTAACCACATAATACTGAAATTTCAATATTTAGTAAACGACCTGAATGATTCTGTTATTATCCAGGTAGATTATTAGATTTTGCACTACATGATTAACCAATGTATAAATGGCAGGTTAATCAACGGTTGTTGATGGAATATTTGATAACCTAGCCTTATAAATGATCGATGGTTATTAATTAAAAAATTGATAACCCAATTGAAACCCCAATTTTTTTGATGTTGATAACCTGATTGACACACAATTTAAAGAAGACGAAGAAGAAGAATAAACTACCCAGCTGGAGATTATGAAAAAAATCAATAACCGACCAATACTGGTACAGGCAGGGTTCTTGCACATTTACTTGTGCACTTTGTTTTGTTATGGTAGGAGTGAAGGTGCTGGTGCAGCCAAGTGAGAGAACCACCATGGTTAACAAAAGAGGATGGATTCAGTTTTATTGATGAAGAGAAACCATTTTGCTGTTGTTCCCTAGCAGCACCACAATCCATTGCACTTGCACATTACTTGTTATTATGGTAGGAGTGAAGGTGCTGGTGCAGCCAAGTGAGAGAACCACCATGGTGTTAACAAAGAGGATGGATCCAGCTTTATTGATGACGAGAAACCATTTTGCTGTTGTTTGCTAGCAGCGCCACAAATCCATTGCACGAGATTGCTGGTGGTGGGTGGGTGGGTGGGTGGTTGGGTGGGTTGGTGGGTGTTGTTTCAACCTGGTCGCCAGAAAAGAATGTAGTGGTAGGACCCTCAAGAGTAATGCCTTTTCCAGAACATAATGCCAGTAAAGTGCGCCAATGAAGTACCCAGCAGGACAGCCGGTGCCGTCAGACGGGGACTACATAGTAGTAGTAGTTGTTGTTGTTGGTGATGCAGATGCTGCAACGCCGCTGTGTCTACAAGGGGTGGGACGCAACTGTTCTCGGTTGTAAAAACTGCAACAGTAGCTAGCCTGGACGCATGGCAGCCTTTTTCTGGCTGGCTATATATATAGAGCCAGAAAGCGATATTAAAGATTCAAAGTGCTAAAATCAAGTGAATTTTTGATGTTTTGAATAGCCAGAACTAATCCAAAAAAGGAAAAAGAAACTCGCCATGTTTTTATACATGGTTCAAGCAAGTAAGTAGCCCAAAACAAAAGAAGGATGTTTCTAAAAACATTCTATCAATTATTTAGCTTGTAGCCAAATTTTGGTTAAATCTTCATGCGGATAATTAATTGTCACTTTGGTTACATCACAAAAAATTGACCCAAATAAAACACTGACGCATGACGATTTGCGCATCCAGATCTTCCAGAAAGAGAGAGAGAGAGAAAGAAAGAGAGAGAGATGTCGTAAACGACAAGGCAAACTTTGCTTGGCAATGGGTGCAAGTGCCAACCCAACAGTGATAATAATGGACAATGAAACTGACACAAAAACAGCAACCTGCCGGCGTGCATTTGTTGCTGTATGACTTGATAGCCTGTCCGTCTCTCAGGAATCACTTGCAGCTTGCTTGTGCAGCTATGTCAGAATTAGTGATAGAGCTGCTGCTAGATTATAATAATAGCAACTGATCGATGGATCGATCACACAGGAGCGAGCACACCATGATATGTCAGATGGGATTGTTGCCAGAAAAGCTCAGATTACTTATTTCACATCGCACATCAGATTTTCGACACCCCCCCCCCCCAAGAGAGATCGATCACATAGGTTAGCAGGGTTTTTCTTTCTTTCTTTCTTTCTTTCTTGCCCCCAGTTTTGTGAGGAAGGTGGACTGGCGATCTTCCACAAGAGGAATGAGCCAAATTGGGCTACAGGTCATTCAGTGAGGAAATTTAGAAAATTTTAAAAGGAAAATAATTATTTTTTTTAAAAAAAAGAGAGAATCCTGTTGTGTTTTGGCCACCTTCGTGAATGTATTATTGTCTAAATATGAGCAGATTTTTTCCCCTCAAAATGTGGCGAGTTTTGCAATTTTTCTAATTTATTTTCCCAAAAAAATCCTTGGTAACTTGTAGCACTGGATGATTGATTACTTATTGTCTAAATAATTTTTTTTTAAATCCCAAAAATTTGGTGACTTTGGCACATTTTTTCTCAAAAAATTCTTTGGAAGTTTGCAAAACTCGCCAACAGCTCTAATTTTTGCAGAATCTGCTCTCAAAACTTCCTTTATTTATGCTAGTTAAGGCCCCTCCCCCTAGGGCACATTCTGCACCTAGTTTGCCTTTAGGTTTCGGCCATGCCCTAGAGCCTCACTAAAGGGTGCAGAATACCCACTAGGGGGCACCTTATCTAGTACAAGAAGTAATCTGGAACACATACATATTTTGCAATGGGTTTTTTTTTTTTTTTTGGGGGGGGGGGGGTGGGGCACTTTTTTTTTTTTTTCTTTAAAAAAAAAAAAAAAAAAAAAAAAAAAAAAAGGGCAAACCCACCCTCGGCGGGCCCAATTTTGAAAGACCTATGTTTGCCAAAAATGGAAAAAAAAACAAATAACGA